>CAFBMD010000177.1_pt1 | contig 3323 bp, 1 predicted proteins | sample 7268561 | NCBI WGS metagenome assembly CAFBMD01 (sample SAMEA6814049, study PRJEB35770) | freshwater metagenome | biome: Freshwater; feature: Freshwater reservoir; material: water | place: Czech Republic | collected 2017-05-23 | depth 30m m | reverse complement strand
GGAGGGGGAGGCGGTAGCACTGGGCCCCAAGGTCCAACTGGCGCCGCAGGTGCACAAGGCATCAAAGGTGAAACAGGAACTGCAGGTGCAACCGGATCAACTGGTCCAACGGGTCTGAAAGGTGAAACTGGAACTGCGGGCGCCACAGGATCAACAGGAGCTCAGGGCCCCACGGGTCCCTCCTCGGTATCTCGAGTGCTGGTCACTTCATTTACGCTAAATTCTGCCGGTGTTGATTCTGCGACTTCCGGGATATTTGGCATAGTTGCGGCAAACACCTCTTACCAATTTTCAGTAATGCTTCACGGTGTGACCACATCAACGTCTAAGTATTTTGGCGCTTCAGTCCAAGGAACTGGGTCGGTCACTGTGCTGAGTGACTGGGCAATGTTCGACGGAAAATCAGTTCACACAGGTGTTTCACCACAAGGTGAGGTTGTGTTCCTATTTCAAGGAGTGCTGAATGGCGGTAGTTCCGGTGGGGGAGTGCGATTTACTGTAAGTGATTTCGCAGGTGCAACCAATGGGGCGGCGATAATGACGATATCCGGCCAAATGCTGCTGCAGGAAGTTGGGGCGATTATTTAGGAAGAACCCAATTTGATAAATCGGTATCTCCTGCGAGGGCGAGGGCAAAACCATCGTTCTTTCCTGGTAGGAGATTCGAGCTTCCGAGTTGCACGCGGATGCGGTCTCCCAAGTCCGTGACGACCACTGCCCGTTCTATAGCTTTCGGACCAGCTAAAACCATCTGCCTTAGGTTCTTCACGAGATCTGCGCGGGAGACGCTGGGCCACATGCAATCAAGTTCTCGCTGTTGAAGGACGAATTCAAGAGTGCTGGCCATAGGTGCGCCGTCGAGCCCCGTGATAACGGGGAAGTGCATCCCTACAAGACGAGGCATGCCCTTGATGGCGAATTCACCACCATTTTTGCTTCCCGCTTCGCTTCCACCGATTGCATAGAATCCACTTCGACAAGTAGGCGAGGTGTTGGGCTCAGCGGAGAAGCCCCATGCAGTCGTTACTGCCGTCGCGGCGATACTCCCGCCATTAAGGCCACCACCTGCGTAGAAATCGCTTCTGAAAGCACCTTTGGCGGGCCGCGCCGTGATTGAGACAGTGGCACCGAATTTTGTTGAAGTTCCCGTAGCGTCAATATCGTTTCCTGCAATTTGGTATGCCTTAGCACTCCACTTCGAGAGACGGAGATTGAGTTTGATGCGGACTTGGTCCCCTAGAGGAGCGGGGTAGCTGCCGCAGAATCCCGCTGAGCTTCCACTACAAGTTGTCTGCAAACTTGGCATAGCTTTATCTGTTTTTGCTGTCACCGGGAGAATCTCCGCGGAGAGACTTGGGGGATTACTCGAGAGGGGTTGTCCCGTGCCGAAAGAAGTCCATGGGTCTGCGGCGAAGAAGACACGAAGTTCCACTACGCCGGCGCCATCGGAATTTACTAATCCAGGAATACGAAGATGTGGCTGAGGTGAAGGAATCTGTACTGAAGTAAGCCGACTTCCATCACCGATGATGGTGTACCCCAACGTCGGAGTGCTCACGAGCGTTGCTTTCTGCTCCGCACTTGCGTCGTTCACCGAATAAACAGAATCGATGCAATTAGTTTGTGAAGCTGCCTTACACATGTCGAGGATGACGGGCAGCGAGAGCGTACGAGCATGCGCGGAGTTGAATCCAACGAGAGCACTGGCAAGAAGCGCGAAGACGACAACAAAGGAACGAGTTCTCACTTCTTCACCGCCTTTGAGGGTGCCTTCTTTGTGGGGACGACTTTCTTTGCTGGGGCCTTGGCCACTGGTTTCGCCTGAGTTTTCACGGGTGCCTTTGTGACCGGCTTACTTGCGGTGGTCGATGTAGGTGGTTTCGCAGCCGGAGCGGTAGCGGCGGGGGAGTTGAGTTTCAACTTCAGCTTTGGTGCGCTGTAGTGAAAACCACCACCCGAGACTGTGAGGATGTTGTTCTTTAAACTAGTAGAGAGTGTGGCGGTCTGCTTTTCGTTGCTATCACCATCAGTAATAGAAATAACAGCTTGGCCAGCAAGTTTTGCCGCTGTATCTACTTGCCATAAGCACTTGGCTTCTTGATCACCAATGTTTGCTTGATAGAAACCGGTGTTCACTTCGCCTGCGGAAGTGAGATGCGGGGCACTGGTTGCAAGTTCAACTTCGCGACTCACCGGATCGAATACAGGGAGTTCAAGAGTGCGAGAGTTTGTAAAAATCGCGAGATTGCCCGAGAAGCATGTCGTCAAAGTGTTCAGTGGCGCGAATGCGTCGATTGACCAAGAGTCTTGCAGCGCCTTATCCGGATCCACGTACGCATTTTGGGTGGCCGAGTAAACAAGGGGACCGTTAGAGACTTGTACGGCTTTCAAATCCAAGGTGATGCGCGAGACATCGCCACTCTTGACGACGGACGCAGAAGAGCCTTGCCCGGCATGGCCGATCCAACCGAGCGCGTCGAAATCCGTCACCTTAAAAGTAACTTTGACGTGTAGCTTCGAATCGAGAGTACGCGGCAGGAATGTGGTGGAATTCGAGACCTTTACCTTGCCAATAAATTCCGGAGAAATAGTTTTGTTCTGCGTATTTGTTTCGCAAGGGAACGGAACATTGGATGGTGTGGTGATCCCCGGGGTTTGAATGAGTGTGTCCTCCGTGTAGGCGCTCACCGGCCCGTTGATGACTGCGCAACGTGTATCGATAAATGCAGGAGTAAGCCGGATGCGTAGAACGGGTGCCATCGCGCGCTCATCTGTACCCAACGTGCTGATCGTCGAGGAACCCCAGGTATCGCGCGCCAGTTGCACGTCGACAAAGGTCTTGGAACCACTGTCCGGGTTATTAATTCCGGGAAGATCCCACACGTAATTTGATAACGGAAGTTCTGCACTCTTAGTCCCGCGCCCATCCCAGACTGCGTAATTCTTTTGACCGCGCGTTGTTGGGGCTGCAGTCGCGTTCTGCTCGGTTCCGGAGTCTGACACCACTGCAACGGATTCAATGCAATCCGTCGATGCTCCAGTAGCACCGCATGGAGCAAGTGCGATCGGAAGTGAATAAACCAAGTCTTCGGCGACAGCGGCGGGCGTATTGGTGAATGTGGCGGCCATCAAGGCCGCAGCGGCTCCGATTAAGTAACCCTTACGCATGTGCCCAGGGTACCCGCGAGAAGGAGGAGGTGGAAAGGAAGATTGAAAGAACTTTCGGGGTGGAATGAAGAAAGCCCCCGCGCCAGGAGGCACGGGGGCTTTCTCAAGCGAACGCTTTAGGCGTCGATGGTGCGCTTTGGTCCGGTGAACCACTT
>CAFBMD010000173.1_pt1 | contig 3360 bp, 2 predicted proteins | sample 7268561 | NCBI WGS metagenome assembly CAFBMD01 (sample SAMEA6814049, study PRJEB35770) | freshwater metagenome | biome: Freshwater; feature: Freshwater reservoir; material: water | place: Czech Republic | collected 2017-05-23 | depth 30m m | reverse complement strand
ATCGCTTATTTTGGTTTTCAGTTTGAAAACTCGGCCGGCTGGACAGAAATAAACATCATGGATCGAGTCCCAATGGCTGATGCCGCCCGAAGCGGCTCCATCGTGATTGCTAACGAAGAGCACATCACGGAGGTCTATAAGGATCTCGTAGACCGACGTAGCTCCCGAATCGGACGCTCAATTATTGACGTGCCCATCCTTAAAGGGGGAGTCCCCATCGGTGTGCTGGGAATAGTTTTTGCAGGAGAAATTCCGGCAGATGAAAGTTTCTTGCCATTTCTTCGTTCTTTAGCGTCATGCGTCGTCTTTGCGATGGACGATAGCCGTCGCAAGATATCGCCGAAACGCATAGGGGGGCGGCCTGTTGAACTCACCGAGCGCCAGCAGAAAATTCTTGAAATGATGGCGCAAGGGCTTACTAATGCGGTGATGGCACAACGTCTTGGCTTTTCTGAATCACTTATCCGGCAAGAGACGGTAAAGATCTATCGCAATCTCAACGTCAGTAATCGGCACGAAGCTAGTGAGAAATTTGCTTTAAAATCTCATGACCCTAAGTAATCCACGCCTCTGATGCATTGAAGAGTAAAAATAACTTTGGTGCGACAAAACATTTGGTGGCCAGGGACGGGATCGAACCGTCGACCTCACGATTTTCAGTCGCGCGCTCGTACCAACTGAGCTACCTGGCCTCGGCACCGTTTTAATATCGGTTCGACACCGAACCGGCGACGTACCCATACCTTGCGACACCTTGCGACCCGGACGGGACTTGAACCCGCGACCTTCGCCGTGACAGGGCGACGCGCTAACCAACTGCGCTACCGGGCCTTACTGGCGAACCAGTGAGGTACTGCCTTTACTTCGAGATGGTTGCCCATCCTTCTGCGTGCCCCCAACGGGATTCGAACCCGTGTTACCGCCGTGAAAGGGCGATGTCCTAGGCCCCTAGACGATGGGGACGTAGCCCGTGAAGGCCGGTACCGCTTGGAGCCGTCACAGCATACGGGCTGGGAGGAGAGGCGACCAAACGCGCGTGGCGCTTGGGAAGAGCATGAGCGCTCAGGGTTGGGGAGGGGCGGAGCGGCGAGTACGAAGAATGAAGGTACTGGCGCCGAGCAGGACGAGCCCAGCGCCGAGTAGACCGATAGAAACCCCGAGGGCCCCACCGAGTGTGGTGATGATGAGCTGGGCGACCCCGAAGGTGGAAGCGGTCACCGCAGCCACTAGGAAGGGCCAGAGCCGGCTGTGGGAGTAGAGCAGGTAGCCAGCAATGGCGGTACCTAAAAAGAGCAGGTAGCCAACGATATGGGAGCTGCCGACGAAGGCAATTTCCGCGCTGACAAATGCGGTGGCGCTAGCGATGGAGAAGCCGAGCATCTTCTCGTGGAAGATGCCGCGCTCTGAAAAGAAGTACCACGCAGTTGCGATGGCGGCAAAGACGAGTGCGGAAATTGCACCATTAAAAATATTCACTGCTTCGAGAACGGCCATAGCGACAAATATTTTGAATGCAAAGAGCGCCACATGGCCGACCGATGTGCGATTACGGAAGTACGCAACATCGACGACGATGCTTCCTATGATGCTTGCGACAAGTGCCTTCTCCCATGGTGATGCCACCCCGGCAGTAGCGGCAGCGGAGATACCTGCAAAGGAGAAGAGTGTGGCAACAAGACGTGCACGCACGGGAGATTTTTCACCGCGGTGCAAGAGAAGTGCCACCGCGGCGAAGATGAGAGTAAGCACGAGCAGAGCGATGATTCGCCCTATGTTGGAGAGTTGCGACCAAGTACTTCCTAAGATGATGAGAGTGGCTACGAGAGTGAAGGCGCCACCGATGTAACCACCAATCTCTCCTAGGAGTGATCGGCGACTTCTTTCTTCTTTCGCTACAACTACTGGTGCTATTGAATTTTCTGGTCGTGCGAGTTCGACCATGTAGCGCTCGCGAATCTGCTCTGATTGCTCGCGATTGAGTTCGCCAGATGCGACGAGTTCTACCAGCGCACGTTCCAGGGCATCAAAACTCACTTCAGATTCCACCGCACTTCAACTGAGATTGAAACGTCTTGCTGGCCGACGTCGATTTGCGTTGGTGCAGAATCAGCGGACGCTTTGGCCGCGTAGGCAATCGGCATTGGATAATAGGAAGCAGTGTTCTCGTTGAGGTATTGCACTGTTGTTAACTTCACGCCGAGAAGTTTTGCGTAGGTGGTTGCCTTTGCCTTAGCTGCTTTTACAGCGAGCGTCCGTGCACTTGCCATCGCCTTTTCGGAATCGAGCAAGAATGGCGTAGCGCCATCGACGGTGGCATTATCACCAGCGGCTTCTACGATTTGATCGAGGATGGTGCCGGCAATAGCGGTCTTACGAACCACGATGGAGAAATTCTGAGTGGCACGGTATCCGCTGACCACCGGCGCCTTATCTTGCGAGTAGATGTACTCCGGATTCACATTGATACGCGCGGTGGTGATGTCTTTGGTCGCGATGGCGTTCGCGGCGAGCACCTTACGAATGGCCGCGGCAACCCCAGAAGATTGCGAGAGTGCTTCTTTGCTGCTGGGTTGCAAAATATTGGTGGTGACCGAGATGCGGATCGCATCGGGAACCATCTTGACGGTGCCGGTTCCTTGAACCGTGATGCCACGGGTGGTGGTGTCGACGGCGGAGGCGGGCAGCGCGCTCAAGAGCGTGAAACCAAGCCCGAGGGCGAGGACGCCGACAAAGGTGCGGCGAAGTGGACGGTTTAATAGCAGGCTCTTCATGTGGGCTCCTTTAGTCATGAGGATACCGTCCCACACGTTTCAAAGCCCTGAATGCGTAATCCATGAGAGAACTCTGCGAGAGAATATGAGGGTGATCTCCACCTCTCTCGAGCAGGCAGCGCGCGCCCTCCAAGGCGGGGCGCTGGTAGCCATCCCCACAGAGACGGTTTATGGACTGGCTGCCGACGCGCGAAATGAAGCGGCGGTTGTCAGTATTTATGTGGTGAAGGGGCGGCCAAGTAGCCACCCGGTGATCGTGCACATTGCTGACGTAGATCAGTTAGGTGAGTGGGCGATCAATATTCCGCAGTGGGCACGTGCGCTCGCAGAAACTTTTTGGCCAGGACCGTTGACATTGATTTTGCCGCGAGCTGCGCATGTGGGGGATTGGATTACTGGCGGACAAGAAAGCGTCGGTGTGCGCTGCCCTGATCATGCACTTACTCTCGCGCTGCTCCGCGAATCTGGCTTAGGTGTGGCGGCGCCGAGTGCGAATCGTTTTGGCTCACTCTCACCTACTTCGGCAGCGGCAGTGCTTGAAGAGTTAGGTGAGTATCTCGACCCCGCAGAAGATTTAATTCTTGATGGT
>CAFBMD010000157.1_pt1 | contig 3743 bp, 3 predicted proteins | sample 7268561 | NCBI WGS metagenome assembly CAFBMD01 (sample SAMEA6814049, study PRJEB35770) | freshwater metagenome | biome: Freshwater; feature: Freshwater reservoir; material: water | place: Czech Republic | collected 2017-05-23 | depth 30m m | reverse complement strand
GATGCATCATCTCGCACCATCAGATCACCTGAAATCAATTTTGCCTGTGCCCAACTTTGCAGGGTGATGTAGTCGACCGACCGCGGCTCTTGTCCGGGTAAGAAGATGGTCCAGGTGGGATTTTGCATGTGCGTATCTCCTGTAAAAGTAGCAGGGTATGTAGGTGAGATGGGCGAATCAACATTTTCGAGGGTTTTCCTCTTCAACCCGAGGATTCCAAAAATTAGAAGCCAGATCGGCGCCAAGTAATTTGTTGGGAAATAATGATTTAAAAATTGGTTCTTGAATGTCCATTCAAATCCGTCACCAAATTTTAAGAATACAAGAATGAAAATCAACGGGAACATGATTAAAGAAAAGAGGCCGATTATGGCAGAGATGATCCTCAACGCTCTTACCTTAAAGAGCGAACCAAAGAGTAGAAGAAGTAGACCCACCAAGACGAGCATCGAGGCAAGCGAGTTGAGCACAAAATAAATGCTTACTAATCTGTAGCTAGAAGCTTCGTAACTAAGATCTTCTTGGAACGACTTGAAAGATTGCCACACCCACTCTGGTGATCGCCAAAGTTCATTCCAAAAAACACAGACTAGAAGCAGTACTCCGGCACCAGCAGCGGCGACTATGGAATGAGGTTGAAGTTTCGCCTTCATGGCAATAATGCAATCACACGAGCTGGGCTTCCGGAACCATCTACCAGCGGCAGCACGCCCACAACTACCCATGCTCCAAGCGGCGGAAGTTGGCTGAGGTTAGTGAGATTCTCGAGATGCCAAAGACCCTTGGGGTGAGAGATCGTCGAGTGCACTGGGTAGTCGGTGGCACAGCCCGGATCAATTCCTAAAGTGTCAGTGCCAAGACCCACTGCATATCGCTCCTCGACGAGGAAGCGTGCAGCTTCTGCTCCAAAGCCAGGAAAGCGCGTCCTTCCAGGCTCCCCGGCATATTTGCGCACATCGTTATTGAAACGTTCCCAACCGGTACGCAGGAGAATCGCAGCTTCGCGAGGTATCTCGCCATGTGCACTTTCAAATGCATGTACATCAGCAAGTATGAGCTCTCCGTCTGCGTCGTCACCAATTCGTGCAGAGATATCGATAACCACTGCCGGTCGCACAAGTTTCTCTGCTGGGAATTTATCAACAGTGTTATGTCCTTCAATGAAGTGTGAAGGTGCATCGAAATGTGTGCCAGTGTGTTCGAAGAAAGAAATAATTCGTGCAAAGTAACCGTCATTCTTGATCGAAGTCAGATTTTCGAACGTGGGTTCTGGTGCACCGGGCCACATGATGATATCCGGGCCGAGCGGAATGGTGAGATCTACAACGCGCATTCCTTGAAGCATGGAACCCCGATCTTGTTTCTATTGGCCTGACGAAAGTGAGTGCGAAGAAATTTCTGCAGTTGCACGATTGATCTCAAGAATCGAGTAGTTCTCAATTTTGGTGCCAGTTTCTTCGCGAACATACGAAGACCAAGACGTAAAAACTCCTGCTTCATCTTTTCGCCAGGCCAGCTCGTAGTAGTCTTCAGGTTGCCTGCTCGGGCGGTTCTCTTTGCGGTGTGCACAGACGATAAAGATACTTTCCGAAGTTAAAATGAACGCGTTGAGCGACGAGTATTTCAGCTCGTCAACGTCAGACACAAAAGTTCGGTATGCCTCAACTAGTGATCCGCCATTCTTGCGCATGAGCGAAATAATCGCGGCAAAGTACTGTTCCGAGTCGCCTACACCTTCGAGTGCGGAGAAGAGATCATCATCAATGAGCGAACGAAGTCTCTCGCCGCGAGGGATACCTCCATTGTGAATGAAGGCCATCTCGCCATTTGGCCCTGACTTTATGAAGGGATGAGTATTTGGAATGCAGACTGGAATGGCTTCGGTAGCCCATCGGAGGTGCAGAATGCCATCGGTGCTGGAGGCAACATCGAGAGTGGGTGCATTAAAAGCCGGATGTTCATCTCGGTAGCTCTTGATGCCGTGATCACCCCAGGCCAAACCCCAACCATCTTTATGGAGATGGCTCAGTTCAACAAAGGCAGCGCCGTCGGAACCGAGCGCACCTACCGGTGTGATGGGAACTGGCGAGTGCCAGGCGAAGAGGCGACACATAGGAGAGATCATACGGGGCTACGATCGGTCTATGAGCATGACGATAGGCGCAGCCCCCGGTGAAATCTCCGAGCGCATCCTCCTCCCAGGGGATCCGATGCGTGCAAAGTGGATCGCGGAGAATTTCCTTAGCGATGTAATGCAGTTCAATGCAATTCGCGCGATGTATGGGTTCACTGGCACCTACAACGGCGTTCGTGTCTCGGTGATGGGTAGTGGGATGGGTGCGCCTTCTATGTCGCTCTACCTTCATGAACTTTTCATGGATTACAACGTGCAGATAGCCATTCGAATTGGCACATGTGGAGCAATTCAAGATGCAGTACGCGTTGGCGAGATCATCTTGCCGATGACTGCCTCCACTGATTCTGGAATTAATCGACGTACCACCAACGGTCTGGACTTCTCACCGCCGGCGGATTTTGAATTACTCAGGCTCGCCCACTCATTAGCCGTGAAGGTACCCGTTCATGTGGGCGGAGTTGCCTCCATGGATATGTTCTACGACACCACCGATTCAACTGATCGACTCCGCGAACATGGCGTCCTTGCCCTTGAAATGGAAACGAGCGCGCTTTATTCGCTTGCTGCTCGAAAGAGTCGCAGGGCGCTTTCAATCCTCACTGTGACAGATCACCTCAACACACATGAGGCAATGAGCGCTGAAGCACGAGAGCGCACTCTTAATGACATGGTGGAATTGAGTTTGCAGACCATAGTCTCAGGACAGGATTGATGATGAAAAAGCTACTTGTGGTTATCTCTGTTGCACTTGCTGCTTTCTCGCTTTCTCTCACCTTTGCTCAGGCGGCCACCATCAAACCAGGCTCAGTATGCAAGAAGTCTGGCTCTACTTACACACAGAGTGGAATCAAATACACCTGTGTCTCGGTGAATAAGAAGTTGATATGGAAAGTACTGGCTGCTGCTCCAAGTCATTCGCACGCACCAACACCGCCTGCTGCAGCACCAACCGCTACAACACCAGCGGATACAACGGTTGTTGCAGGTGGGGTGCTCAATACTCCTGATTACGCGCCGAGCCCGCCAGACGGCGGAAGCGATGACTATCGCTGTTTCCTGCTAGATCCCAAATTTCTATCAGATACTTTCCTCGAGGCTGTGACGATTGCCCCCAATAATTTAGAAGTATCGCACCACGGAATTCTTTATAAAGTTGATGCTGCAAATACTGCAGCAACCAAGCTTGTTGATGCGCAAACCAAAGAACCTGGTTGGTCTTGCTTCGGTGACACGGGAATCCCTGGCGCCACTGCCTTCAGTCCGGCAGCACCTTCGAGCTGGATATCTTTTTGGGCGCCAGGAGGAGATTTTAAAGAGTATCCAGCAAATACCGGCATGAAAATCAAGGCTGGAGATCAATTTATTTTGCAATCACATTTTCATCTTCGAAGTGGAGCACAGAAGAGTGCATCGATGAAAGTGACTCTCTCGCTAGCCCCTGCGGGCGCAAAGACCAGTGAGTTAAAGACCCTCTTAATTGCCGCTCCCATCGAATTGGCATGTACCTCTTCGGAGAAGGGTCCCCTCTGTGCGCGGGATGCCGCGCTTGCCGATCTCGCAAAGCGCACTTCGACAAAAGCGTCACTCCAAGAAAACACCTTGCTCT
>CAFBMD010000153.1_pt1 | contig 3770 bp, 4 predicted proteins | sample 7268561 | NCBI WGS metagenome assembly CAFBMD01 (sample SAMEA6814049, study PRJEB35770) | freshwater metagenome | biome: Freshwater; feature: Freshwater reservoir; material: water | place: Czech Republic | collected 2017-05-23 | depth 30m m | reverse complement strand
TCTGATGGCGGTCTATGGATTGCATTAATGAGCCCTGCGGCTATCGAAAGAGTGGCACGTATCAAAGAGAGCGGACGCTGGATTCCGGCTTCGTATGATCTCCAGATTGCTATAGACAACTCACGTCTTAATCAGACGTACAACACTCCTGCGATTGCGACGCTCTTCCTGCTCGGAGAGCAGATCGAGTGGATGAATTCACAAGGTGGACTCAAGTGGGCACATGCCCGTACCGCCGAGTCATCTTCCATTCTCTACAAATGGGCTGAAGAAACTTCTTACACCACTCCTTACGTCGTTGACCCAGCCCATCGTTCACAGGTCGTCGGCACCATCGACTTCGACGAGGCCATCGATGCCACCGAAGTCGCCAAAGCGCTTCGAGCTAATGGCATTGTTGATACAGACCCATATCGGAAACTCGGGCGCAATCAGCTTCGAGTCGCGATGTTCCCAAGTATTACTCCGTCCGATGTTGCGGCGCTTACGAAATGTATCGATTTTGTAGTAACTTCGCTTAAGTGAAGTTGCACCGAGATCGATTAACTTGGGTTGTCTACGGACAACTCAGCGTTTACGGATTCTTCCTAGGTGTTTTTGGTCCATCACAATCGCTTCTGCGTGACATTCAACAAACCTCACGTACTGTCGCCGGGTTACACGGAACTGCAATGGCTGCGGGCACCATCATCGTTGGATTTGTAATACCTCGCTTGCTTCATCGCTTTGGTCGCGAAAAAGCACTCTGGGGAGGCATTCTCGCACTTTGCGTCGCGGCCTTAGAGCTCATGTTCATCGAGAGCATCTATGCAACTCTCTCTGCTGCCCTTCTCGCCGGATTTGGTGGTGGATTGCTGGCGATGACCTCTACCCGTCTCTTGCTGGAGCATCATGGAAAGAATGGCAACCGAGTCTTTATCGAATCAGCGGCAGTAGCCGCTCTCACTTCTGCAATGGGCACGATCATCGTCGGCACGCTCGCCGGCACGAGCATTGACTGGCGTCTCGGTTTCGTGATCATCATCCTCATGTCAATCATTCTTCGCTTTATTAATCGGACGAATGAGGGCGAAGCACACGTGCCGGATCCTTCAGGACCAGCAAAGGGGAAATTGCCACTCAAGTTTTGGCTCGCACTTCTTGCCACCGTTTCAAGCATCGCGTGTGAAATGGGAACCAGTTTTTGGGCCTCGTCACTTATACAAACTAATACGGGCGCGAGTGCGGCGAATTCAACTTTCATTGTCACAATTTTCTTTGCTGGAATGTTCATAGGTCGCTGGGTCGGAAGTGTCTCGCTTCAGAAACTCTCGCTTGATAACACTGCATTTCTCACGTTAGGAATTTCGGTTGTTGGCTATTTGATTCTCTGGAGCGCACACACCACGCCACTCGCCTATTTGGGCCTTGGAGTTATTGGGCTTGGCCTATCGGTGCAATACCCCGTCGGGGTGGCCCGCGCCGTACTCTTTGCTCCGAATCTTGGAGATGTCGCAGTTGGTCGAATTTCGATCGGTACAGGTGTAGCTGTCGCAACGGGTCCACTCTTGCTTGGTTTCCTCGGAGATCACTTCGGAGTCTCGCGTGGATTCCTCATGCTGCCCGCGATTATCGCTATAGCGATCGTACTTGTACTGCTCTCGCCCACAAGGAAATTGGTATGAGCTCGCGTACGCGTCGCCTCGCCACACTCGCAGTGCTTATTGGTTTAGTACTTCTTGTTGTGATTAACTCTCTAAACTGATCGCTCACACACAGACTATTTCAAGTCTGAGGCTTCACTTCGCTTGCCAATTATCAAAACAATAAATGCTGCCAGGCAAGTGACCGCGCCGCCGAACGCAATAGTGAAGCGAGTGCCCACTGCTTCGGCTAACCAACCCACCATAGGAGAGCCAAAGGGTGCTCCACCGATAAGCACCATCATGTAAATGCCCATCACTCGACCACGGATCTCGGGATCAGTTCCCATTTGCACCGTCGTATTCGCTGCAATCATTGTGGTGATCGCGAGCCCTCCGCAGATAGGTAATGCGAGCGCAAAGGTTTCGAAAGTGGGCATCAACGCTGCCACAATGCTCGCCACACCGAAGAGCAGCGCTCCATGAATCACGCGCTGCCCACCTGGTTTTCGTTCATGCCTGGTGGCGAGAATAGATCCACTCAGTGAACCTACGGCGATGCACGTTCCTAAGAGACCAAAGGATCCAGCCCCCCGATGAAATACTTCTTTAGCCATCAGAGCCGTCGTAATCTGAAAATTGAGTCCGAAAGTTGCCATCGCGCCGACAACAACAACGACTTCGAGTAGATCGCGACGTTTTCTCAAATAGCTGAATCCATCACGAATTCGTACGCTCAGCTCTAAATCACGCTTCTTTCGATGTAGCTGCGAAGGATCCATCATGAAAAGCGAGGAAATCATGGCGATGAAAGAAATACCATTCAAAATGAAAGATGGCCCGGTACCGAATGCATTAATCATGAGACCTGAGAGCGCCGGTCCAATAAGTCTTCCGCCGTTGAAATTCGCTGAGTTAAGACTGACCGCATTTTGTAAATCGTCTGGCCCCACTAATTCAATTGAAAACGCTTGCCGAACGGGCGCATCGATCGCCGAGGCAAAGCCCAACCCGAATGCCAGCAGATAGACCTGCCAAATTTGCACATTGCCCATCAGCACTAACGTTCCCAAAGTGAGTGCGGCAACTCCGCCACCAGCGTTGGTGAGAGCAAGAATCTTTCTTTTATCGAACCTGTCGGCAATAGACCCACCCAGAAGGCTGAATAAGAGTGTCGGCAGGAATTGCAATCCGGTGACTATGCCCAGCGCCGTTCCACTGTGGGTGAGTTGTAGCACCAACCAATCCTGCGCAACTCGTTGTACCCAGGTGCCGATGTTGGAGATCACACTAGAGGCGAAGAAGAGTCGGTAATTTCGATGTTGGAAAGATCGCATCGCCCCGCTCATTCCAACCACTCTAGACCGTTCGCTGGGTCAAGGAGGTAAGATCAGCGCATGATGCGAGAGATGCCGCCACTAGTCGTCAAAGAAGGCCGGATTGTTCTTACCGGCACGTTGCTCTGGGTTGCTGGTGCAGTTATTACCGCTCTCATGGGTGAAGCCACAGCGTTCAAGGCGTGTGTTGTAGGTGCGCTCTTAGGCTGTTACGGAACTTATCGAACCTTCAAAAATGATCGTCGACGTCGTACAGCGAACGTGAGTGCCATTTAACGAGTTAAAGTTTTTCAATCTGATCAGCGATGCCACGAAGAACCTTCGCAGTACGCCCTGATTCCACAGATGTAGGGAAGCGTCCGTGGCGTAGACCATTACCCAGACGATCAAGAATTTTGATGACATCTTCGATGATGGCGGCGAGATCATCGCCATCCATGCGGGAATTCTCTGCAAGTGAAGGTGGGGCTTCTAGGATGGTGACCGAGAGTGCTTGTGGGCCGCGTCGACCGTCAGCAACGCTAAATTCTAATTTTGTACCTGGCTTCACGGTGCTTACTCCGGCCGGCAATGCAGAAGCAGCGAGATAAACATCTTCGCCCTCTTCTGATGCGATGAAGCCGAAGCCCTTTTCGAGGCTAAACCACTTCACTTTGCCTGATGGCATGAGAAAACTCCTTGCTGACTAAGACTGGTTTCCTACCAGAGTGGGAAAGGATACCCGTTAATCGAGAACTAGGGCTTGGCTATGCGCGCCACAGCCGTGATCTACGCTCACCACGCGGGCATCATCGGGGGCGTACTCGTTGCC
>CAFBMD010000134.1_pt1 | contig 4281 bp, 3 predicted proteins | sample 7268561 | NCBI WGS metagenome assembly CAFBMD01 (sample SAMEA6814049, study PRJEB35770) | freshwater metagenome | biome: Freshwater; feature: Freshwater reservoir; material: water | place: Czech Republic | collected 2017-05-23 | depth 30m m | reverse complement strand
TCTGATTCGGTACTTAAATTCCAGCGACGTGAGCCAAGTGACCTATTCCAGCGGTGATTGCCATAGCTAATGTGCCGCCGAGCATTACTCGCATCGTGGGTTTGAAGTAACTCGTACCTGCAGCGCGCGCACCGGCAGCGCCGGCAATTGCAAGTCCGATCATGGTGATGACAATAATCGTGATTACTCGCGTACTCGAATCTTTGGGGAAGATGCCTAGTAGCGGGATCATTCCGCCAAGTGTGAACGTGGCCGCTGATGCCATCGCTGCTTGTGCTGGGCGAGCTTTTGTGTGCTCAAACTGACCGAGCTCATCACGCAAGTGGGCCTCCAGTGCATCCTTGTTGTGCATGTGGACTGCAACTTGCACAGCAAGCTCTTTCGGCACACCACGCCCTTCGTAAATCTCGGCAAGTTCTTCCAACTCACCTTGTGGATCTGCTAGCAGGTGCTCGCGTTCGATAGCCGCATCGGCTTCTTCGATATCTGTTTGCGAACTAACTGACACATATTCGCCGGCAGCCATCGACATCGCACCCGCGGCAATGCCTGCAACACCTGCTGTGAGAATTGCGGAATATCCGCCACGGGCAGCTGCTACACCGATCATGAGGCTGGAAGTAGAAACAAGACCATCATTTGCGCCAAGTACAGCAGCGCGGAGCCAACCGGCGCGATGTGTTCGATGGCGCTTGTTTCGTTCAATAATTGCAGGCGTAGGCATAGTCAGAACCTATCGGCTGAGCGCAGAAATCGCACCGAAGGTATACCTAACTTCACTAGACTTCACCAGTGAGCACCACCAAAGAAATTCTTGCGATGGCCGGCGTGCGCCGTCTCTTACTTGCGCGAATGGTGTCGAACCTGGGCAATGGAATGGGACCCGTCGCGCTCGCATTTGCGGTATTGGAGTCCAAAGGTGGATCTGCTTCAATGCTTGGCATCTTGCTGAGTGTGCAGGCCGTTTCGATGGTGCTCTTCTTACCACTTGGCGGAATCTGGGCTGATAGACATCGACGCCCCACCATCATCGCAATCACAGATTTCATCCTCGGGTTGGATTTGCTTGTCATGGCATATCTCTTTTGGAGTGAGCACACCGGAATGCCGCTGCTGATTGCGTTAAGCATTCTTTCTGGATTTCTTAACGCTCTTTGGTCTCCCGCATTCCCTGGTTTAGTCCCCTTAGTGGTTGAAGAAGAACATCTGCAACAAATGAATGGCTTTGTCTCGGTCGCCAGCAACATTGGTTTCATTAGTGGTGCTGCCGTTGCAGGTGTGCTGGTAAGTGCTTTTGGTGGAGCTGCTGGAATAGCTGGCGATGGAATTTCATTCTTGTTTGCCGCAGTGTTGGTCTGGAAATTGCGGCATCGACATGAAGTCTCTGAGCCTTCGGGCGAGAGCATGTTCCATGAATTGAGATCCGGCTGGAAAGTCTTTCTATCATTTCGGTGGGTAGTCGTGGCGGTTGCTGGTTTCTCAGTGATCATGATGGTGATGCGTGGTGCTGAGGGCGTACTCGGTCCCGTGCTGATGAAGGAACACTTTGGTGGCGCTAAGGCCTGGGCATTTATTGCGACGATGGAAGCCATTGGTTATGTGCTCGGTTCAGTATTGAGTACCCGATTCAAGCCCAAGCATCCGCTCTACTTCTGCACTCTTCTATCGTTCACTGCGGCACTGTACGTCTTCCTGCTTCGGCCTTCGATACCGCTATTGGTGATTGCTGGTGCGGCACTGTTGTGGGGGATCACTATTGAGAGCTGGTACATCCACTGGATGACCGCGCTTCAATTACATATTCCACGCGAATCTCTTTCCCGAGTGAGCTCCTATGACATGACCTTCTCGTTAATCTTCCAACCCATTGGTCTGGCTATCGCAGGCCCAGCGATTGCGGGTCTGGGAATTGCGCAAACCAGCCTGATCGGCGCGGTCGTGGTGACGGTGGCGATTATTGTCATTCTCTTCGAGCCAACAATTCGTAAACTGAGTAACGCTCGCTAAGCGAAAAGCGCGGGAAATGAGGCCGCGGGCATCGGTTAGACTAAGCAAGTTGGGGCCTTTAGCTCAGTCGGTAGAGCAACGGACTTTTAATCCGTGGGTCGTCGGTTCGAGCCCGACAGGGCCCACTTATTTTTTCAACTTGTAGCCCGTGGGGCACTTGGGACTCACACCAGAAACTTTCTTCACAGTCTTACCCTTCACGCAAGAGATGGTTTTTGACGCAACCTTTGTGGGTGCGGTGGCTGCTGTAGTCGTCTTTGTCGATGTCGTCGTAGCAGCAGTAGCCGACGTGGAGGTCGTAGTCGGTTGGCTCAACTTCACACGAATCGTAGGGCTAGAGAAAGTGAAGCCTGTCGCCGAGAGTCGGAGAAAACCGCCAGCAGCTCTCATGGTGGTGGTTGAAACTTTGGATTCACCATTAACTCCCACCACCGAGACCGTTGCTGCAACAGGTGCGTCTGTGAATCCGTAGAGACAGCGCGCTAGAGTGTCGCTGATTTCAAGGTTGTATGAACCTTGAAATTCTTTTCCGTTGGCCAAGTAATGCGGAGCAGCCACTTTGTAATCAAGACTTTGATTAGTCACATCGAAAGTAGGCGGTCCGGAGATGTATTGCGTCGCGTTTGTAGAAACAACGCCACTAAAGTCCCCACCACTTTTGATATAGCACTCTGATGATTTGTCTGGTTGCGCTGGAGCTGATCCACCTTGCGGTGGTTGCTGACCTGAACCACTCTGCGGTGGTTGCTGAGTACTTGCACCCTGCCCACTAGCGCCAAGAATCGAGTTTGTAAGGAATGAAATGTCCATGCTTTGGTAAATCCATCTCGTTGGACTAGAGGATGCCGTATCTCCAAAACTTGCGATCCAGATGTTGAGTTGGTCGATAGAAGCCTGGTCGTACTCCTTGGCGCGAAGTTGAATAGACATCGCATCCGCAAGAGAAATACCGCCAGAAAATTCATCCCCCGGTTTTTTATCAGTGGACGACTTGGATTTACTGCCATAAATCGTTCCGGAGACTCTCTTTGGATATGTGGAGTTAAAGGCAGTTATTGCAGCGGGCAGGTCAGCGCTCTTAGACCAGGCCGAATAAGTGGGAACCACAACAGGATTTCCGCTGAAGGAAATTGTGGCGACTCGGGCTGCGCCACTTTGATCAAGATTGAAAGAAGTACTTGCATTTGAAATCCGGCCGTGGAACCAACCCATAATGTAGATCGAGGTCTTTATGTTGATCCTAAAAGTTACGTCCAATGGCATCGTGTAGCCAAGTGCACATGCCTTATCGGCTGCCGAGTAAACGACGCAGGAAGAATCGACTACATCGCCACCTTTTGGATTATCACCAAGTTTCTGTCCCGCGTATACAGCAGTTGTTTGAAAAGCCTTATCGGCGCCGGCTGGGGCTGGTCCGAGTTTGATTCCAAATATTTGCGCATTGAAACTCTTCGAGAGAGATTTATCAGAACCGGTGATCCAGGAGCCATCATTGTGAACGTCGATCAGGTACTGAGTTCCACCAGAGTGCGGGGCTCCAGGAATATCAACGATCTCCGCTGCTGCACCATTGGGAATTCCCTTGGTGGGAAATCCGGTGAAGGGCTGATACTTGGTGCCAGAGAACGACTTCACCTTATTAACGGCAAGGGCTTTGCCGGTTTCGTCAAAGGCCTCAACGCTTGTGATGCAATCATTAGTTACGGTGGTGGAGCAAAACCCTAAGGTTGCCGAGTATTTAAAGTATGTAACTTTTGCGCATTCAGGATCTGTGACCGCTTTGCACCATCGGTTAGCTAATACATTGCTTTTGCCAATACTGGTGCCGTCTGCTTCTTGACCCAAAAGATACGAGTCGCCGGAGTTGGGAGCAGCACCAATGCCATCGGCGAGAAAGCCTAAGTAGGGAGTGGTGAGAACATCGGCCGGCAAAGGAGCGATCCATTGCTCATCTGGAATGGAATCAGCGTAAGTCGGAGAAATCATGGCTGATACGAGAGCGATGATGGAGAGGAGCATGAGCCCGGTGCGCTTCATAAGTATTCCATCCATGTTCGCGCCGTAACACTTTTACGACTCACTAAAAATGTTATCGGAAAGAGTTCAGAAATGCTGTCCACGAGTGCGGAGGTGGTTCCACCTATGAGGTAGCGGTGGTGCTTTCGGGCAACACGGTTGTGGTGGGCAAGGGTGTTGTTGCCGGGTTTGGGAGTCGCTTGGGTTGGCAGAACTTTGTGTACTTCGGCGTGATGGTCGGCAAGCTGCGCAGGAATC
>CAFBMD010000121.1_pt1 | contig 4553 bp, 5 predicted proteins | sample 7268561 | NCBI WGS metagenome assembly CAFBMD01 (sample SAMEA6814049, study PRJEB35770) | freshwater metagenome | biome: Freshwater; feature: Freshwater reservoir; material: water | place: Czech Republic | collected 2017-05-23 | depth 30m m | reverse complement strand
GGCCAGGAGATCATTGCGCGAGCCTACTACTTTTAGAACGGCGGCCAAGGGACCGCTGGCCAATCCTCGGAAGGTTGCGGGAATGTGCCTTGACTGCGCAGGCGCTCCCTCCTGGCGATGAGAGCGGCAATTTCCTCAGGATGAATAAGTGACTCAAGATCGGGAAGTACATCTTCGAGACGATTTAGGTCGGTCAGCAACTCCACGGGTATCGGTTCTCCGCGAAAATGCCAAAGTACGGTTCGCAGCTTGTCGTCTTGATGAAAAGTGACTCCGTGGTCGCATCCGAAGATTCGTCCATTCAACGGAAGGAGGTGTCCGAATTTTCGATCGGTGTTATTGATGAGGGCGTCGAAGAGCACCATGCGCACTATGTCTGCGTGGTCTCCTTGACTCACTTCGACGATGTCAATTTCTTCATCGATATCTATCCAGGCTTGCACCATTCCGATTCCGTGTGGTCCATCTCGCAAGAGTGTTGGCGGTACAACATTCCAACCTAGAGCCTCGGAGAGTCGGAATGCGGCGACTTCTCTTTGGGCGAGAGTGCCATGGGGAAAGTCCCAGAGAGGACGTTCGCCGCTTGTCGGCTTGTAGATGACATTGCCCAAAAACTCCTCACCCACGCGAATGGATCCAAAGAGGGTGGCATTAGATGCCTCGACAAGGCGGCCTGATACTTCAATCTCGCCGAGTGCGAGTTCGGTGAGGGAGAGCACTTTAGCGACGATAGCCGTTTGCTCTTGGGCAGACATGGCCCGTTGGATCGAGCACCATGCCGCAGAAGGGGCAAGGTGGGCGCCCGGCAGAGACAACGGCCTGAGCACCAGTTGCAAATTCGAATGCAGCGTCAATCTTCAACTGGACTCGCAAAAGATCGGGGCCCTCTTCTTCATCTTCGTCTAGCAAGTTCTCGCTATTCTCGGCGATAGCCTGCGCTTCAACAATGACGAGGTTCTCTTCATTACTGAATGCCAGACCTAGGACGCCCACCCTAAACTCTTCTACTAGTGGGAGATCCAAGGCCGATCCACCAGGTTTTGCTTGAGAACTGGTGCGGCCTGCAATCATTTCGAGTATGCGAGCTGCAAGCAAGGAGACCTGCTCCTTCTCCAGCGAGACCGAAAATGATCTCCTACCGTCTATTACCTGCAAATAAAAGGTTCGCTCCCCTGGTAGGCCAATGGCGCCGGCAACAAAGGTATCGGGATTATCGAACTCGTGAATTACTCGAGCCATCGCCACCCCCTACCGTTGCCGCGCTTTTGCGGACGCCAAGTGAACTTTCGATTCCATCTGCTCTAATATTCTGCGATATGACAAAGCGTGAGTTTCCTTCTTGCCGCAAGATCGAAACAGAAGCCGGATCAACCACAATTTTCTGAAAAGCGTCAAGATGAAGACCCAATGAGTGCGCAATGATTGCCTTGATCACGTCCCCGTGTGTGAAGATAGCAATAATCTGGCGCTTCTTCCCTTTCGAATATTGAGCAAAAACATCATCTATTGCCTGGTTCACTCTCGCATTCATCTCGAGGAAGGATTCACCCTCGGGGAACCGCACTTGAGAAGGGGTGCTTTGAATTGCACTCCATTCCTTGCGCTTCGAAAGGACAGATAGCTTGAGCCCACTCCATAGGCCATAATCCATCTCAATCAGATCTGAGTTCTTGGTCACTGAAATATTGGGATGGTTGGCACCGATAGCGCGTGCGGTTTCCATACACCTATCTAGAGGACTAGAAACCAATCCGGTGATAGGAACGTTAGCCAATGCTAGAGATAGCTGTTTCGCTTGATCCTTACCAGTTTCATCAAGATGTACGCCCTTGACGCGTCCTGCTAAAACTCCGGAAGCGTTCGCCGAAGAACGAGCGTGTCGCACCAAGAGTATTTCGGTCATTACGAGATCACCCCCGAACCAACAGCAACGAATACCGCAGAACCAAGAGCAACACGATAGATCATGAAACCGAGGAATGTGTGTGTGGTGAGGAATTTGAGGAGCCATGCGATAACGAGATAGCCCACGCCGAAAGCGATCACCGTCGCAAGAATGGTCGGGGCCCAGCTAGGCGAGTCCACTCCCCCAATCTTGCTTAGTTCTAAACCTCCTGAGCCAAGGACCGCTGGGATGGCAAGAAGGAACGAATAACGAGCCGCCGCTACCCGTGAGTATCCGAGCGCCAAACCGGCAGCTATCGTGCCGCCCGATCTCGAAACGCCCGGGATGAGCGCCAAACTTTGCGCCAGTCCGAATTTGATTGCGTCAGAAAGCGTGAGGGATGACAGTTCTTTCGTCTCTCTGGCGCGACGATCGACTACTCCAATTACGAGTGCGAAAACTATGAGCGATATCGCAATGAGTTTCAATGATCTGAATTGGTTTTCAATCGGATCCCTGAGTGCAAGGCCGAGAATGGCTATCGGCAGAGAACCAATAATGATGAATAGTGCTAAACGCCAATCGTTACCCTTTCGATGGGCGCTGCCCGTGAGACCTTTGAAAAAGGCCCTCACAATGAGGAGGATGTCTTTACGAAAATAGAGAAGAACGGCAATCTCTGTGCCAATTTGGGTCACGGCCGAGAATGCGGCACCTGGATCTGACCAACCGAAAACCGAAGCGGTAATTCTCATGTGGGCATTTGATGAAATTGGTAGAAATTCGGTGAGACCTTGAACGACCCCTAAAACGATCGATTCAAGAAAAGTCACGATGCGACTCCCGCTTTATCGAACGCTTCCGCGCCCATCCGCAAGGCTTTGATGCGTGCTTCGGTCGGCACCGAGTCAGGAAGTGCTAACGCCAACGTGGTGACACCAGCCGCTGCGTGCGCTTGCATCTTCTCTGCCATGCGTTCTGGACCGCCTAAGAGGGACGTTTGGTCGAGGAAATCAAAAGGGATGGCCATCATGGCACCGTCGTAGTCGCGGGCGAGGTACTTGTCCTGAACCTCTTCAGCCTCTTTTTCGTAACCCATACGCACGACCAAATTGTTATAGAAATTCTTGTCTCGACTTCCCATACCGCCGACATAAAGTGCCGCATAAGGTCGAACTAGATGAGCACACATTTCAAGATCGCGACCGGGAACTATCGGCATGGTGGACATCACCTCAAAACCTTCCATGCTCTTACCCACTTTGCTTCGGCCCACCTGGATATGTGAAATCTGTTCGGGCGCGAAATCTGCAGCGAGGAAGACAGCCAGCCAACCGTCAGCGAGCTCACCTGCTAGCTCTAAGTTCTTTGGTCCAACGGCCGCGAGCAAAATCGGAATCTCTTCTCGAACAGGATGAATAGTGAGGCGAAGTGCTCTACCGGGACCATCTGGCAGTGGCAGTGGATAGTGCACGCCATCGTGCTTAACGACATCGCGACCCAAAGCCAGTCGGAGAACTTCTAGATACTCCCGAGTACGTGCCAACGGTGCGTCGAACCGCACGCCATGCCACCCCTCGCTCACCTGCGGCCCAGAGACACCGATGCCCAATCGGAATCGGCCTCCTGAGAGCGCATCGAGGGTCGCTGCCGTCATAGATGTCATCGCGGGAGAACGACCCGGGATTTGAAAGATCGCCGACCCAAGGCCAATCCGTGCCGTCTTGGCACCGATCCAGGAGAGCACTGTGGCAGCATCCGATCCATAGGCTTCCGCCGCCCACACTGAGTCAAACCCGAGCCGTTCGGCCTCGAGGGCTAACTCAATATTTGCGGTATTGGTAGCGGCCTCGCCCGACCAATATCCGAGATTAAGTGCGAGCTTCATGATCCTCCATAGCGTGGAAGATCAGATTACAGCCTCTTCGGGTACTAAGGTCGCGTACATGGAACTGCGCCGCCTGGGATCTACCGGATTACATCTCTCGAGGATTGGTCTAGGCACCATGACCTGGGGTCGAGACACTGACGAACATGAAGCTGCCGATCAATTGCGCGAGTTCGTCGATGCGGGCGGAAACTTCGTAGATACTGCTGCGCTCTACGGGAGTGGAGATAGTGAGCGCGTCATTGGAGGTCTCCTCGGAGCGTTGGTAAAGCGTGAGGACATTGTGCTCGCATCAAAGAGTGGCCTCTCCTACGTAAATGGAGTAAGGGCTGTTGATACTTCAAAGCGCACCATCCTTCGAGAGTTGGATCAATCTTTACAACGGCTTGGCACCGACCATCTCGACATTTGGCAACTTCACGCATGGGATGACATCACGCCTTTAGACGAGTCTCTTGCAGCGCTTGATGTGGCCGTCATCTCTGGCCGAGTGCGGTATGCAGGAATTTCCAATTACACCGGTTGGCAAACAGCTCGGGCATTCTCTATCCAGGACAATGCAGCTCTGAAGGCGACGATCGCCTCAACACAGAATGAGTACTCACTCCTTTCGAGAAATGTGGAGAGGGAGATACTCCCCTGTGCCCAAGGATTAGGAATGGGATTCTTAGCGTGGAGTCCACTCGGTCGAGGCGTACTCACTGGAAAATATCGAAGTGGACTTCCGATCGACTCTCGCGGAGCAAGCCCTCATTTCGCGGGTTTCGTGGAGCCGTATTT
>CAFBMD010000111.1_pt1 | contig 4825 bp, 4 predicted proteins | sample 7268561 | NCBI WGS metagenome assembly CAFBMD01 (sample SAMEA6814049, study PRJEB35770) | freshwater metagenome | biome: Freshwater; feature: Freshwater reservoir; material: water | place: Czech Republic | collected 2017-05-23 | depth 30m m | reverse complement strand
TCCAGCGGTTACAACGTGGCGGCTCCGGAAGTGGAAAACGCATTACTTCTGCATCCTGCAGTGGCGGAGTGTGCGGTGATCGGTTTGCCCGACGAAGAGCGCGGCATGGTGGTCGCCGCATATGTCGTGCTCATGAATGGGTTTGTTGGCAGTGACCAACTTCGAAAGGAATTACAAGATCACGTTAAAGAGACGATTGTGCCCTTTAAGTATCCGCGGGTTCTTGATTTTGTAGAAGCTCTCCCAAAAACCACAACTGGAAAACTTCAGCGATTTAGGCTCAAATCGTGAGCGAAGATCGCTCTGTATTTGATTTACCCACACGCATCCCAGATAACACCTGGGCGTATGGAAGCGATCCAGATCAAGTGGCCGATGTCTTCGGCACCTTAAATTCGCATCCACTCGTATTGCTACACGGTGGGTATTGGCGCCCGCTTTGGGATCGAACTTCGCTGCGGCCGTTGGCGGGCGCACTTGCAGACGCCGGACACGCTGTCATCTCACTCGAATATCGACGCATACCGGGTAACCCCAACGCCATGGTGGCGGATGTGGCGGCGGCTATTGCGGCCATATCTGCAGAAGCGGTGACTCTCATTGGCCATTCAGCTGGGGGTCACTTGGCACTGTGGGCGGCTGCCAACGTTTCGAAGACGAGGAAGGTATTAGCTCTCGCTCCGGTTTCTGATCTTCAAATGACGGAGGAACTCCATCTTGATGAAGGTGCAGCGTCTGACTTCCTCGGATGCCCAGCAAGTACGAGACCCGATCTAGATCCGATGCATCTTGAGTATGGAGATGTTGAGGTGATAGTTGTGCAAGGGGATTCAGATATTCGCGTTCCGGTTGAAATGAATCGCAAATTTGCACTGCATCACCCACAAGTGAAATATCAGGAGCATGCCGACATTGGGCACTTTGAAGTGATCGATCCAACGAGCGCAATTTGGTTCGAATTATTCCAGAGTATTTAACGCTCTTCTTGGATACGAATTCTCTTAGATCCAAGGATGAGATGGCCGAAGAATCCGATAAGTAGCGCTGCCAAGATTCCAAGATTTGCATAAGCCCATGGACCGTTCTTGCCGCCAACAATCCAGAGTAGATAACCCTGCCAGCTGAGCCAGCTAGCAAAAGTGTTGGTAACTAACCCCCAACCCACTACTGTGCCAGCAACCATGAGTGCGACGCTCGTGGGATTCCAAGAGCCATAACGCCCTTGAGGATCAAAGAGGTCGGCTTCGTGATAGTCGCGTTTTCGCATCATGACATCTGCCACGAAGATGGCTGACCAGACGGCGATCGGGACTCCAAGAGTGATAAGAAACCCCTGAAATGGACCGAAGAAGTTGGGCGCGAACCAGACGATGTAAATGGTGCCGAGCAGCATCACGACACCGTCGATGGAAGCTGCTTGGTGGCGCTTGATCGGCACTCCGAGTGAGACCAACGTGATACCAGAAGAGTAGAGATTTAAGATTGCGCCCCCGATGAGACCAAGGATGGCAACAATCGCAAAGGGAATGAGATACCAAGAAGGTAAGAGCGTAGTGAGTGCACCAATCGGATCTGCCGCGATCGCACTCCCTAGTTCGGCGCTACTACCTGCTAAGAGTGAGCCATAAGTAACCAGGATTACTGGAACGAGTGAGGCGCCAAATACCGTCCAGCCGATCACGCCACGTCCAGAGACAGTGCGTGGTAAATATCGGGAGTAATCGGCTGCGCTATTCACCCAGCCAAGACCAATTCCGGTGATGGCAAAGATTATGGCACCAACAAAGCCTTGAATACTTCCACTCTTCATGGTGGAAATCGCTTGCCAGTTCACATGATCAATGGTGAACGCTATGTATCCAATAGTAAGTAGGGCAGTAGCTGACGTAATCCATACCTGCATTTTCATGATTACCTTGAAGCCGAGAACGCCACCAAAGATGGTGAGTGATGCAGCGATAATGAAGCCAAGGATGTATGCAAAGTTTTCGTTGATATCAGCAAAGCGTGTGAGGACTGTTTTTGAAGCCAATGTTGCGAGAGCTACCAGGACGGTTTCCCAGCCGAGAAATATTAAGTAGGAGAGAATTCCGGGCACGATATTTCCTCGGACTCCAAAAGATGCTCGTGATAAAGACATAGTTGGCGCTGATGATCTTTTCCCTGCTAGTGAACTGACGCCAACAAGTGCAAATGAAAGCACCGTTCCCACCAACCCAGCGAAGGCTGCTTGCCAGAAGGAAATTCCGAATCCTAAGAGAAAGGAGCCGTACGAGAGCGCCAGCAGCGAGAGGTTAGCCGCACACCATGGCCAGAAGAGGCTGCGAGCACTTCCGCGTCGTTCTTCTGCATTGATGATGTTGATGCCATTCTGTTCAATACGGGGAGAACTAGACATGCGCCACCTCCTTCCTACGGTCTTATTACATTGGATGCTACAGAATAATTCAATCCGAAGATTTACAAAGGTTCACTATACTTTCGCCTCATGCGCCGCCTGGGTTTATTAGTCATCTTGGCTCTTTTTGCTCAGACTTTGATGCCCCCGTCCGGGGCCTCGGCATCCACAAACTCTTGGAAGATTAGTAACAAAAACTTTTCCTCAAACACAGCCGGCTTCGCGTCGCCAAATTCTGTTCTCCCTGGTGACACGGTCGATATCTATGTCACCTGTCCCACGGGAACCTTTTATGTTTCGGCTTACCGGATGGGATATTACGACGGGGTGGAGGCGCAGGAGTACTGGCGCTCAAGTTCACTGCCGTGCGTTCAGCAGAGCGCTCAGAAAGTAGATCCAGCTACAAATATGAGTGAAAGCAATTGGATTTCAAACAGCTCAATAGATACCACTGCTTTTTCGCCGGGTTTCTACTTGCTCAAAATCTTTGCCTCAAATGGTGACGAGTCGTTCATTCCACTGGTGGTTCGTGAAGTAGACCTGACTTCAAGGGTGGTGATTTCTATTCCTACGTTGACGAGCTTGGCGTATAACAGTTGGAGAGGGGCCTCTGCCTACCGGGGAGCAAAAGGCTTCTCTGATCGTGCCCGGGTACTTTCCTTTGATCGTCCACTCAGGATGGGATTCGGAAGTGGGAAGTACCTTTACTACGTTCATCCACTCTTGGTGGAAGCTGAGAAGAGTGGAGTGCAACCCGCCTACGTCACCGATGTAGATGTCGCAACAAAACCAGGGATTCTCTCTGGGGCAGCTGCGTACGTTTCTGGAGGGCATGACGAGTATTGGAGTGCGCAGGAACGCGGCGCGGTCATTAAGGCACGTAGCAAGGGGACAAATCTGCTCTTCTTTGGTGCGAATGTCTCCTACTGGCGAGTCCGCCTCTCTCCTTCTCCACTAGGAGAAAATCGACGCATGGAGATTTATAAATCAGCAGCCGAAGATCCCAATAAAAAAGAGAGCACCATTCGATTCAGAGATGCGAATAATCCCGAAGCCGATCTCACGGGGCAGACGTACAACTGTTTCCCAGCGCGTGGAGTATTTACCGTTGCCAAATCACGCTCATTCATTTTTAAGGGCACTGGTGTCGTAGAAGGTAGTCAATTTGAAAGAATTTTAGGTCCAGAAGTTGATCGTGTGGCACCTTTAAGTTCCAAAACAGGACCGCGAAAAATTTTAGCAAGTTCATCAGTCATATGCGGAGTGGACAAAAAATCGGTGTCCCACTTCATTTATGCAGTTTCAAGCACCGGTGCCGGCACTATTTCGGTAGGAACAATGAGATGGGTGACTCGTGGCCTTACTTCACGTGTGCCCGCTCGTACGAGATCTTTTGTTTCAAAGGTAACCACGAATATCTTGCTTGAGGCGGCCCAAGGTCCACTTGGCGTGCGCCATCCCCTTACCGAGGAGTGATCTGCACCTATGACCTCTCGCTTACACACTATTGAAGCGGTGGTTGAAATAAATGTGTTAGTCACCAAATGCATCGGTAAGAGTGACTGTAGAAAGTCCTCGACTATTCACGATCTCTAACAACCGGTCGAAATGATTTGAGGCCACCATATTATTTGCATGCCCAAGAACTATGCCGCGATCCCGCATTCCTTGCTGTGCCAAGCTCATGAATTTAGCAGATCCTATTTTTCCAGAATCGGCCAATGTTCCTGACCATAACATTGGCTTTGTATATCCAATGTCAGCGGCGGCATCAATCACTGCAGCATTAATGCCACCGTATGGTGGCCGATAATAAGGTTTTGCATCAATTCCATAATTTCTTTCCATAAAATTGTGACAATCCATCAACTCTTTCTGCACTTGCTTAGTAGTGAGCTTTGTGAGCAACGGATGATGCATGGTGTGATTGGCTAATTGGATCTGTCCGCTTTCCACCAAAGGTTTAAGTAATTTTCTATGTGTTTGCCAAGGGGATACTCCGGCATAGACAAAAAACGTCAACCTAAGATAATTGTCAGCCACAAAGTTTATGTAGGCCTTAACCGCATCAGGGCTACAACCATCATCTACAGTCCAAGCGAAGCGCGCTGTATCACTTTCCGGCAATCTGGTAATTGGATTTACGGATGAAGCATGAGCGACATCTAGAAAAGTTTGTGGAAGCGCACCGGATGCTGCGGTAGCAAGAGATACACCCATCACTTTGAGGAAGTCTCTACGCTCCAAGGCACTCTCCAATGTTTGATGGTCTGGAGAAATCTATCTCAAGGGGCCTTCAAATTCTCCACAAAGATCTTGCTTGAGGCGGCCCAAGGACCACTCAGCGCGCGCCACCCCGGCACTCAGGGGTAATCTGCACACATGAGCCCATCGCTTCCACAGATCATGGGTAGGGATCTCTTGGGT
>CAFBMD010000083.1_pt1 | contig 6246 bp, 7 predicted proteins | sample 7268561 | NCBI WGS metagenome assembly CAFBMD01 (sample SAMEA6814049, study PRJEB35770) | freshwater metagenome | biome: Freshwater; feature: Freshwater reservoir; material: water | place: Czech Republic | collected 2017-05-23 | depth 30m m | reverse complement strand
GCGCACTTATTTTTGGAGTTCATCTACCTACAGATATCGGTCACTGGATCACTTTTGCTTGGGTCACGCTCCTAGGTATTACTGGATCAACTCTGCTCGGAATCGCATTCTCTAGCGTTCCCCGCAGCGGACGTGGTGCCAGCGCTATGGTGACCCCGATCGTGCTCGTTCTGCAATTCACCAGCGGCGTCTTCTTCATCTTCAATCAACTACCCAGCTGGATGCAAAATGTGGCATCCATATTCCCACTGAAGTGGCTCACCCAAGGAATGCGGTCTGTCTTCCTTCCGGAGAGTTTTGCTTCGCAAGAAGTAGCAAAGAGTTGGGAGCACGGTCGAGTGGCTTTGATGCTGACTATTTGGATAGCCATTGGACTCGTTCTTGCACTCAAGACATTTCGTTGGGAACGCTCGCGTTAGTAAGTATGAAAACCCGATCCACTCTTCCGACCGAGTTTGCCCTGCGCGACCAGATCGTTAATTATCTGTGGTGCCAAGAAATGTTCAGCGGGTTCAATTGTGTCTCCCTCACCAAGAACATTTAGTGATCCGTTTTTTACTACATCGAGCCCGGTTAAATCTGCCGTCGCAAGTGGACCCATCGCGTGTCCAAAGCCTAATCGGCATGCTAAATCGACATCCTCTGCTGTAGCAATGCCTGACTCAACTAAACGTGCAGCTTCAAACATAAGCGTGAGGATAAGTCGCGTCGTGACGAACCCAGCGATATCACGATTGACGACAATGCACTCTTTGCCAATCGATTCAGCAAATTCCCGAGCGACTTGTAAAGTGGCATCGCTCGTCTCTTTCCCGCGCACCAATTCACAGAGTTTCATCATTGGAACTGGAGAGAAGAAGTGAGTGCCCACCACTCGTGACGGATCTTTCACCACGCTAGCAATTTGAGTGATGGGAAGGGCGCTGGTATTTGAAGCGAGAATTGCTCGAGTTGGCGAGAGCTCGTCGAGTCTGCGAAAAATCTCTTGTTTTGCTTCTAAGTTCTCAAAGACTGCCTCAATCGCAATGTCGCACTCCCTCACTGCGTGCGAAAGATCATCAGTAAATTCAATTCGCGCTCGCGCATCCGCCGCCGCGGCAGCTGTGACGGTGCCCTTTTTGACAAAACGGGCCAAACTCTCATCAAGGAGTGACTGCCCACGAACGAGATCAGCATTGTCATAGACCTTCACCTGCATTCCTGCCAACGCAGATACCTGGGCTATTCCGGAACCCATGAGGCCGGCGCCGATCACTGCCACCTTCGAAATCTTCATTAATCCTCCTTCGAGTGGCGAGTCTACTTAGATTAGGGCATCTTTGAGCCGTGCTAGGTGGAATCAACAACGGAGCTTTCATCTCATCCTTTGCTGGCTTCTTTGTGGTCCTTGTGCTGATCCTCTTACTCAAGTGGACGTTTTCGCGTGGGAAGTCTTTGATTGAGCGCCCCAAGAAAGTGGGAAGTGAGCAAGAGTATGGACTTCTTGTTCCCGTCTCGAAACCGGCGAGTCACATCGAAGGTGAGATGCTTCGCCTTAAATTATTAGAGCATGGAATTAAGGCTTCCCTCAGTGACACACTGGATGGTGCTCGACTCTTTGTCTTCCCGAAGGATCAAAAGCGAGCGGAAGAAATCCTTACTAGCGATTAGCTCCAGGGATCCAGAGCTCGTCACCCTTCTTAGTGTTAGACGCGCGCGCGAGTACGAAGAGTAAATCGGAAAGGCGATTGAGGTACTTCGCTGCAAGTGGGTTTACGCCACCTCCAAATGCGTGAATTGCGGCCCAGGTGCGACGCTCAGCGCGGCGCGCGACAGTGCGTGCCACGTGCAAGAGCGCCGCTTCATTGCTGCCACCGGGCAAAATAAATGAACGTAATGGTTCAAGTGCAGAGTTGTAGTGATCGATAGCCTTCTCGAGTGCATCGACTTGCGAATCAATGACTCGCAGCGGCTCGTGCTTGGGTTCTTCGACAACCGGGGTGCAAAGATCGGCTCCCACATCAAAGAGATCGTTCTGGATGCGAATAAGAAGCGCACGAATATCTTCCGGGAAGGTGCCAAAGGAGAGCACCACGCCGATTTGTGAATTCGCCTCATCGACGGTGGCATATGCCTCAAGGCGAGGGTCGTTCTTGCTCGTGCGGCTCATATCCCCCAGGGAAGTAGTGCCGTCATCGCCAGTCTTTGTATAAATACGCGTCAAGTTGACCATGAGAAGAGCCTAGCCCGACCTCTACGATGGTGTCGTGTCGAAGAACCCCGATTCCCTCCCCTTGCGGGTCCAAGGCGGAGCCCGCCTTCAGGGCGAGGTCAGCGTCTCTGGCGCTAAGAACTCGGCTCTCAAGCTCATGGCGCTCTCTTTGCTGGCCACCGGCACCACAGAGATCACCAACGTCCCAGCGATTCTTGACGTCTCAACCATGGCCGAGCTTCTCATCCGGCTCGGATGCCAGGTAACCATCTCTAGCGACTCTGTCTCCATCACGGTCCCCGAGCGCCCCGACCATCGAGCTGATTACGATCTCGTGCGCAAGATGCGCGCTTCTATCAATGTTTTGGGACCACTGGTTGCTCGCTGTGGTGAAGCCGAAGTCGCACTCCCCGGCGGGGATGCCATCGGCTCTCGAGGTCTCGACTTCCATGTCGCAGGTCTTGAGCAACTTGGAGCCGAAATTGTGGTGGAGCACGGGTTCGTCATTGCGCGTGCGCCAGAGGGATTGAAGGGCGCCGATATCTTCCTTGATTTTCCCAGCGTGGGCGCTACCGAGAATTTACTCACCGCCGCGGTACTTGCCAAGGGCACCACTCGCATCGATAACGCAGCTCGCGAACCAGAGATCGTTGATATTGCGAACATGCTTATTGGCATGGGGGCAAAGATTGAAGGCGCAGGATCACCCACTATTACCATTCACGGCGTAAAAGAATTACACCCCACTCAACACCGCACTATTCCTGATCGCGTGGTTTCAGGGACATGGGCATTTGCGGCCGCCATGACGCAAGGTGACATATTTATCAGAAATGCGCGCGCCGAATACCTGGAAATTCCCCTTGAAAAATTGGTTGAAAGCGGTTGCATCGTGACCGCAACACTCGAAGGCATCCACGTAGTGAGCAAGAGTCGCCCCAAAGCAGTAGACGTATCGACTTTACCCTTCCCTGGGTTTCCCACGGACTTACAGCCCATGATTATTGCGCTCAATTCGATTGCAGATGGCCATGCAGTTGTTACTGAGAATGTCTTTGAAGGACGATTTATGTTTGTAAACGAAATGATCCGGTTAGGTGCTGACATTAAAACTGACGGACACCATGCAAGTATCCGTGGAAAAGAAATACTCTCTGCAGCTCCAGTTACTGCAACAGACATCCGCGCCGGAGCCGCGCTAGTACTTGCCGGACTTGTCAGCGACGGCGAAACGACCGTAGAAGATAGTTTCCACATTGATCGTGGATACCCAGGATTTGCCGAGCAATTACGCTCTCTCGGCGCTAACGTCCGTTACTAGTTAACGGCAGCAGCAATACGCGTTTGCGCGCGAGCTTCAGCAAGATCATCTGCTGCCTCGCGTTGAGCCCGTGCAAGAGCTTCCTTGGCACGATTCACGTCGATCTCCGTTCCGAGTTCTGCTATTTCAGCAAGAATCGAAACACGATTGTCAGAAACCGAAAGAAACCCACCGTGAACAGCGGCCTTCACATCGCCATCATTCTCAGTGCGAATGGTGACCACGCCATTTACCAGCACGCCAAACGTCGGGGTGTGGTTTGCCATCACGCCGAGGTCGCCGTCGGTCGTGCGGGCAAGCACAATGCTTGCCTCGCCTGACCAGACGCGACGTTCTGCGGAAACAAGCTCTACCCGAATGCTCATGATTAGGCCTTAGCCAACTCAGCAGCTCGGCGCTCGACGTCGTCAAGACCACCGCACATGAAGAATGCTTGCTCAGGCACGTGATCGTAATCGCCATCGGCAAGAGCCTTGAATGCAGCAACAGTCTCTGTAAGCGGAACGAAAGATCCATCGAGACCGGTGAAGACCTTGGCCACGAAGGTGTTCTGCGAGAGGAAGCGCTGGATACGACGAGCACGACCTACGAGAATGCGATCCTCTTCGGAAAGTTCGTCGATACCAAGAATTGCGATGATGTCTTGAAGATCCTTGTAGCGCTGCAAGATCTGCTTCGTACGGTTAGCAACACGGAAGTGCTCTTCACCGATGTAGCGAGGATCAAGGATGCGTGAAGTGGAGTCGAGTGGATCCACGGCTGGGTAAATACCCAGCTCGGAGATCGGACGCGAAAGCACTGTGGTGGCATCAAGGTGGGCGAATGTGGTGTGTGGAGCTGGGTCGGTGATGTCATCTGCAGGAACATAAATGGCCTGCATCGATGTAATCGAGTGACCACGCGTTGAAGTGATGCGCTCCTGGAGCACACCCATTTCGTCAGCGAGGGTTGGCTGGTAACCCACAGCAGAAGGCATGCGGCCGAGGAGAGTAGATACCTCGGAACCTGCCTGCGTAAAGCGGAAGATGTTGTCGATGAAGAGAAGTACGTCTTGCTTCTGAACATCGCGGAAGTACTCAGCCATGGTGAGCGCCGAGAGTGCAACGCGAAGACGCGTCCCCGGTGGCTCGTCCATCTGACCGAAGACCAGAGCCGTCTTATTGATAACGCCCGTCTCCGTCATTTCAAGGAAAAGGTCGTTACCTTCACGGGTACGCTCACCGACACCAGCGAACACGGAGACACCACCGAAGTTTTCGGCAACGCGGTAAATCATTTCCTGAATAAGAACGGTCTTACCGACACCGGCGCCACCGAAGAGGCCGATCTTTCCACCCTTTACATAAGGGGTGAGAAGGTCGACGACCTTGATGCCAGTCTCGAACATCTCGGTCTTTGACTCGAGTTGATCGAAGGCAGGAGCGTTGCGGTGGATTGGCCAACGCTCTTTGATCTCCAGCGAAGAAGTGGGCACGTCGAGTGATTCGCCGAGGGTGTTGAATACGTGACCCTTGGTGACATCACCTACTGGCACGCTGATGGCAGAGCCCGTGTCGCGCACTTCGGCGCCACGCACGAGACCATCAGTAGGTTGCATAGAGATCGCACGCACGAGGTTGTCACCAATGTGTTGGGCCACCTCAAGCGTAAGCATGCGGTCGACACCACCCATCGTCACATCTACCTGAAGCGCGTTGTAGATTCCCGGCATTGCATCGGCGGGGAATTCCACGTCGACGACTGGTCCGATTACGCGGGCGACTCGGCCGGCTTTGGTTTTGATATCCATGGTCATCTCTCTCACTCGCCCCCGGAAGTTGCTGATGCAAGTGCATCAGCACCACCGACGATCTCGCTGATTTCTTGGGTGATCTCGGCCTGACGGGCCGCGTTTGCACGTCGCGTAAGCGACTTGATTAACTCTTCAGCATTATCTGTTGCAGACTTCATTGCCCGACGACGTGCAGCGTGCTCGGAAGCAGCTGATTGAAGCAGAGCATTGAAGATACGGCTTTCTACATACCGAGGAAGAAGTGCATCAAGCACATCGCCCGCGGAAGGCTCGAACTCATAGAGCGGCAGCGGCCCATCAGCCGGAGGCGCGGAGCTCTCCACTATTTCGAGTGGAAGCATGCGCTTGGCCAGTGGCCGCTGGGTGATCATCGATACAAACTCAGTAAAGATGATGTGCAACTCGTCAGCACCAGTTTCTTGAAGGAAAGAGGCGATGACTGTATCTGCAATCTCTTTCGCATTTTCATAGGTGGGGTTATCGCTAAACCCAGTCCATGAAGCAGCAATTGGACGATTACGGAATCGGTAGTAGTTCAAGGCCTTGCGACCCACAAGATAGTGATCAACTTCTAATCCACGGCTCTTAAGAAGCGAGGTGAGTTGATCTCCTTCCTTGATTGCATTGCTTGCGTACGCACCAGCCATACCACGATCGCTCGCGATGATAAGCACAGCAGCACGCTTGGCGTCAGTTACCGCAGCGGTCAACGGATGTTCAACATTTGAAAATGTTGCCAACGCTGAAACTGCACGCGTTAATTCAGTCGCGTAAGGAGACGAAGCCGCGACGCGTTGCTGCGCCTTGACGATACGAGAAGCGGAGATAAGTTCCATCGCTTTCGTGATCTTCTTCGTCGCCTTGACGGAACGCATCCGTCGGCGATAAATACGTAACTGGGCACCCATGAATGAGTCCTACTTCTTCGCCGCTGGTACGTGC
>CAFBMD010000081.1_pt1 | contig 6283 bp, 7 predicted proteins | sample 7268561 | NCBI WGS metagenome assembly CAFBMD01 (sample SAMEA6814049, study PRJEB35770) | freshwater metagenome | biome: Freshwater; feature: Freshwater reservoir; material: water | place: Czech Republic | collected 2017-05-23 | depth 30m m | reverse complement strand
TGAAGCTGTACGGAAATTGATGTCGCGTGAAAAGAGAGCTGAGTAGTTAGAGCGAGTTGAGCGCTCTCTCGATATCGCTCCAGAGGTCTTCTACGTTCTCTATTCCCACGCTGAGTCGAATGAGCGATTCGTCGACCTCGGCTGATTCTGATTTCCAACGACGTCGGCGCTCCAGAAGCGATTCGACGCCACCGATGCTTGTTCCGTGCATCCAAATCTTCGTGGAATCGCAGAGCGTGACCGCGGCATCTTTCCCTCCGTGTAATTCGATAGCAATGATGGAGCCGAAGCGCCCTCTCATCTGCACTTTGGCTAATTCATGTTGCGGGTGACTTGTGAGCCCGGGGTATGAAACTCGCGAGACGGCGGGATGCCCAGCGAGGCGAGTGGCCAAGAGCTCTGCGCTGGTGCAAGCCTCTTTCACGCGAATGGCCAATGTGCGCATCCCGCGAAGGGCGAGCCAGGCTTCAAAGGGCGCGATAACGGCGCCATTGAGCACCCGAGCAACTTGGAGTTTGTCGTAGAGCGCTTGCTCTTTTACGACTGTTGCTCCCATAAGTAAATCTGAGTGTCCAGCGATCCACTTCGTGACGGAATGAATCACGATGTCAGCACCAAGTGCAAGTGGGTTTGTGAGCATGGGTGTTGCAAAGGTGGAATCAACCACCACCATCGCTCTAGCAGCATGTGCAATCTCAGCGGCTCGCTTGATATCAGTGATGGTAAGTGTTGGGTTGGTCGGGGTTTCAATCCAGAGCATGTGCGCGCCTTGGACGGCTTCCTCAATCTCCGCAAGATTGCTGATATCAATGGGGCGGCGGATGATTTCGCCGCGTTCTTCTTTGGTGCGCGCGAGATTGAGTGCGCCGGTGTAGGCGATGTGCGGGACCACGATGGCGCCACCGATGGGCACTAACCCCATGACGGTGGTGGTGGCTGCCATCCCAGAGCCATAGGCGAGGGCAAGTCCACCTTCGAGCTCGCCTAACGCGTCTTCAAAGGCGCGACCGGTCTCATGGTGCTCACGGGCATATGCATAGAGAGCGGGATTATCTTCCGGACCTGCGATATACGTGGAAGAGAGCGAGATAGTGGGGTTCACTGGCGCGCCAGCCGTTCGCGGCGGCCGGCCCGCATGCACCACGGTTGTCTCGATATGTACTGAATCACTCATGAGGCAAGTATCCACTATCGGGCGCTTGTTGAGGTGGTTCAGGTACTGTCATCTCATGCCTCGCGTACGTGTAGCCCTCATTTGTGGAGGACAAAGTAGCGAGCACGGTATTTCCTGTATCTCTGCCGGGAGTGTGCTCGCCGCGATCGACCAAGATCGATTCGACGTGACCGTGCTTGGGATTACTCGTGATGGTGGCTGGCGTGTCATGGAGAATCCCGATTTTGTGCTTCGTGGAGATGTTCTCCCTGAAGTCACAGATCCCACGCATAGTGCGCTTGCAGGTCCAGGGCTCCTCGAAGGATTTGACGTAGTTTTTCCTGTTCTTCATGGTGCTTATGGTGAAGATGGTGCCATTCAAGGATTATTGGAGAGCGCGAAGATGCGCTACGTCGGCTCAGGTGTCTTGGCGTCGGCGGCATCTATGGAGAAGTCGGCAATGAAGCAATTACTTACTTCTGCCGAACTTCCCACCCCCGACCACGTCTCTTTTCGATTTGCAGATTGGGTGCTAGATCCCGCTGGAATCGAAAGTGAACTCACAGAGCACCTACCATTACCAGTTTTTGTAAAGCCGTCACGCGCCGGTTCGAGCCAAGGAATCACGAAGGTGAAGAGCGCTGCAGATCTTGGCGATGCCATTGGCATGGCTGGCAAACATGACGCTCGCATCATTGTTGAAGAAGGTGTGATCGGTCGGGAAGTTGAATGCGCGGTCCTTCAAAACTCTGCGGGTGAAATTATGGTTTCGGTTCCTGGCGAAATCGTGGTTGATAGCAAGTATGAGTTCTATGACTTTGCGGCGAAGTATTTCGACGACGCAACCACGTTGACGATCCCTGCAGATGTTGATCCAGAGATGAGTCGAGAGATTCAAGCCATGGCCCAGGAAGCTTTCATTGCCCTCGGTTGCGAGGGATTAGCTCGCGTTGACTTCTTCTTGACGGCGGAAGGCTTGCTCATCAACGAAGTGAATACCATGCCTGGCTTTACACCCACTTCAATGTATCCGCGTTTATGGGATGCAAGTGGTGTTCCCTACAAGGAACTTATTTCCATGTTGATTGATGAAGCGCTCGCGCGCCCGACGACGATTTTGCGTTAGCGGTTAGAAATGCACTACCGGGCAAGTCAACGTGCGCGTAATCCCCGGCACTGCTTGTATCTTCGCAACCACTTGACGGCCAAGTTCGTTCATGTCAGTAGCTTCCGAGCGCACGATCACGTCATAAGGTCCTGTGACATCTTCAGCGAGAGTGATTCCAGGGAGTTGTCGAATGGCATTAGCGACATCAGCGGACTTGCCGACCTCAGTCTGAATCAAGATGTAAGCGTGCACGGTGGCCATGATCACTCCTCTCGCTCGGAGGGCGACGTGGAAGAGTGCGCCCTCTGTCAGGAGCGTAACGGGTGGCGAGAGCTATGAGTACCCTCGGCGAGGTAGGCGAATTTGGGCTCATCGCCGCAATTGCATTGGCAACGCGCGCTGGAACCGCTGTGGAGATTGGCATTGGTGATGACGCGGCGCTGATCGCGCTCCCGTCAGGCAAGGCGCTCGTCACTACGGATATGGCTATCGAAGGCGTGCACTTTCGCACTGATTGGTCGAGCGCTTACGAGATTGGTCGCAAGTGCGCGGCCGCAAATTTAGCTGACATTGCGGCTATGGGTGGTCGAACTCGAGCCCTAGTAGTCGCCTTTGCTGCCCCCGCTTCGCTCTCCACCGAATGGGCGCTTCAACTCACGCAAGGAATTAATGATGAATGCGAAGGCGAAGGTGCAAGTGTGGTGGGCGGCGATACCGTGCGTGGAGATGCCATCACTATTTCGATCACGGCTATTGGTGAGGTGATTGATTCTGTTGAGAAGCCCATTACGCGCGGAGGCGCTCAGGAAGGTGACATCGTCTACCTGCTGGGGCAGACCGGAGCCTCAGCCGCTGGCTTGGAGATTCTTACCCGAGGGATGTCGAGTGCGCCAGGTTTGGTTGGACTACACAAAGTTCCAAAGCCTCCGTATGAATTAGCTCGCGAGTTTGCCACTCGTGGCGCCACCTCAATGTGTGATGTGAGCGATGGGCTAGCTGCAGATCTTGCGCATATTGCGGACGCCAGTGGAGTCACGATAGATATCAATCTTGACGCATTTGATTTTTCGGACTTGCGGGTAGCTGGTGAAGAATTAGAGATGGATCCCTTTGAGTGGGTTCTGAGTGGGGGAGAAGACCACGCATTTGTGGGCACACTCCCTGCTGAGCAGAGTCCGCCGCTGGCCGCGCGCGCGATTGGCGTGGTCTGTGCGCGAGGTGACTCGGCCGTAACAAGTGCAGGGGTTGCGCTGCGCAGTCATGGCCACGATCACTTTTCCGCTTAACTTATGAATTAGAGTATGAATATGAAACGCGTTCTGACGATTGCTGGGTCTGATAGCGGCGGCGGTGCTGGTATCCAAGCAGATCTTAAGACCATGCTTGCGTGCGGAGTTCATGGCATGAGCGTACTTACCGCGATCACGGCACAGAATTCGTTGGGAGTGCAAGGCGTTTGGGAAATGCCAACAGAGGCGGTTGAGACTCAATTTCATTCTGTAGTCGATGACATCGGTGTTGACGCAGTGAAGACTGGAATGCTTGCAAGCGCGCCACTTGTTGCTGTTGTGGCCGAATTGTTGGAGCGCCTCCCAGCAAATGTTCCAATCGTGGTTGATCCGGTAGGTGTGAGTAAGCATGGTGATTCGCTGCTAGCAGTCGATGCCCTCACGAATTTGCGGGAACGACTTATTCCTATCGCAACTGTGATAACTCCAAATCTCTTTGAAGTATCGCAATTGACTGGGATCACTGTTTCTGATGAGAAGGGGATGAGTCATGCGGCCGATGCGCTCTTGGCTTTCGGTCCCGAGTGGGTGTTGATCAAAGGTGGCCACCTTGCAGGACCAGCGGTTGATCTACTCACCAATGGAAAAGAGAGCCACCGATTTGAGTCAGAGCGATTTGAGAATAGACATACTCACGGAACGGGTTGCACTCTTGCATCCGCGATCGCAAGTTACTTAGCGCTTGGCAATTCGGTTCCAGAAGCAGTGGGGTTAGCAAAGAAGTACATCACTGGCGCCATCAAGTCGGGGTTTCCGTTAGGGTCTGGGATTGGTCCGGTAGATCACGGTTGGCAGAGTCGAAAGAGTTGATGAGATGACAAACGATTTTTGGAAGTTCTACATGGAAACACATGTGCGCATCACCGACGATCACAACCGCACGTATCTCTTGCAGGCCTCTGATACTCCTGTCGGGCAATGGATCTTTCCAGCCGAAGAGATCTTCGTCATGACAGCTGCCAATCCTTGGAGCAGTGATCAGTTCACCCCGCAGATGAACTCGGCGCTCAATGCCGGTTTGCGCCAAGGCCTCGAACGCGCGGGCGCCTTTTTCTTTGAGGCAGTCGGACACGATCCTGCATCAACGTGGATAGAGCCCGGGTTTGCAGTGATGGGGTTAGCGGAAGAAGTGGTCTTAGATTTCGCCCGGCAGTATGGCCAGAACGCGGTTTACCGAATGAGCCCAGGGGCATTTACGTGTGTGGGCGCGCTCTTAGAGAATCGCGAAACAAGGGCGCTACAGATTAGCTAGCAGATGAGTTCAGCCAAACGACTAGCGAGTTACTTTGCCGGCCTTCAGGCAAGAGACGCAGACGTTGACGCGCTTTGGGGTGCCCTTGATGATCGCGCGGACGCGTTGAATGTTGGGGTTCCAGCGGCGTGAAGTACGCACGTGGGAATGGGAAATGCTGTTGCCCCACGATGGGCCCTTGCCACAGATCTCGCATACCGATGCCACGTCATACTCCTTGATAGGGGTTTTCATCAGGCGCAAAAGCGCCTTGCTTACGGGTGAAGAGTAGCCGAGAGCCTGCCTTGAGGCGAAATCGGCGCTAGCCTGACGCTTATGGCCAACACCCCCAGCACGCCAGAAACTCGCCCCGATGGGTTGAGTGTGGAGGAGTTTCGTGCCTGGGTTGAGCGCAGTGCTTCCCTCCTGGGAGAGGCGCGCGAGGGTCTCAACAGCGAAAACGTCTACCCGGTAGCCGATGGCGATACCGGGACCAATGTCTGGTCGACGGTGGAGGCAGGGCGCGCAGCTTTAGCCGGATCAACTGGGGGCGCCGGACTCCCTGCCCTTTTTGCGCAAGGCTCTTTGGTGGGGGCGCGTGGAAATTCCGGCGTCATCACCAGTCAAATCTTTGCTGGCATCGCTGCCGAATTCGATTCTGGCTTGGTAGCTGCGCTCTGTGCTGCCCGGAAGAAAGCGTGGGAGGCGGTCGTCAAACCTTTGCCGGGGACCATCCTCACTGCGATTTCTTCGGCGGCCGAATTTGCCGAACGATGTGAAGAGAAAAATAAAGTCGATGTAGCCCGCGCCGCTTGGAGCGGTGCACATCGTGCGGCGATCGACTCGGCATTAAATCCACCTGTCCCGGAAGCCGCTGGCGTAATTGATGCGGGTGCGCACGCACTAGAACGCATTCTGGCCGCACTCGTTGAAGTACTCGATCCATCATCATCGCCACTCGAAGGAATCACTTTTACTCCTGCAAGTGTCACGGCTTGCGAAGGTGAGTCCGATGGTGAGTATGAAGTGATGTATTTACTCGCATCGAGTGATGTAGAGAAGGTCGCGAAGTTACGTGCAGATCTTGATGCTCTTGGTTCAAGTGTCTTAGTTGTGGGAGATGTTCCTACGTGGAATGTGCACGTGCATACTGATGCAGCTGGTGCCGCAGTAGACGCAGGGATGAAAGCCGGCGTCGTCCACCGAGTTCGCATCACTACGCTCGCATCTTTTGTTGCGAGTGGAACCAGGCGAGTAATCACGGTAGCAAACGGGCCTGGCTTACAAGAGGTGCTTGAAGCTTCTGGTGTTACCGTCATTGCGGCATTCGAATCACGTCGAGTCGGCGTTGACGAATGGATTGATGCGGCCGAAGGCGCAGACGAAGTGCTGTTACTGCCGCACGACAAAGCCGGCAAGTCCACTGCAGATGAAGCACTCATTGTTATTCGCGAAGATGGGGCGCGCGCTGCCGTGCTCCCCTCGCGCTCGCCGGTGCAATC
>CAFBMD010000065.1_pt1 | contig 7381 bp, 7 predicted proteins | sample 7268561 | NCBI WGS metagenome assembly CAFBMD01 (sample SAMEA6814049, study PRJEB35770) | freshwater metagenome | biome: Freshwater; feature: Freshwater reservoir; material: water | place: Czech Republic | collected 2017-05-23 | depth 30m m | reverse complement strand
TCCTGGCGGTTACATCCATGCACCCAAAGGCGTTCCGATGGATTCCATCGTCTTCGAAGAGGGCACCCAAATTTTGCATTACCGCGAATTCGGCGATGCGGGTTTTGATCGCACCGAAAACGCACATGTTGGTCGCAAATCTGATGCTTACGGTGACATTCTCGTCGTTGATAGTGGTGCGATGAATTGGACCGAAGTTCCTAACGCCGGACCACAACCTGGCTTGCTTATTAAGTATTTGCACGTTGACCCAGTCACCGGTTTCTACACCCGCCTGGTGCACTCAAAAGAGGGTTGGACCGATCACCGTCTGGCCCATCACCCTTGCTACGAAGAGGCCTATACCTTGCAAGGAAAGATGTCTTATAACTTCGGTGATCTCGATGTCGGCACGTACTTCTTCCGCCCCGCTCGAGTAAAGCACGGTCACTTCGTTTCACTCGAAGGTGGCGCTACCTGGCTCCTTCGCTCAGATGGCGAACTCACCAACTGGTACACCCAGAATGAATGGCTCCGCTGGGGTGGCGAAGCCGTCAATTACGGCCCCGATGGCGGCCGCATGACCTACTCCCAATCGAGCTGGGATTTGGCTGCTCGTCCCAGTGCACGTTCCGCACACGATCTCAAGCAAATGGAAGACTCAGTTGCTTACCAACGTTCGCAAGGGTTGCCAGATAAGGATTATCACCAACACGGAACGCACGTGGACCCCAGCCTTCGCGCACTTGGTCTCGTTGATGATCATGGTCACGCTCATGATGATCATTCACACGATGTCATGGCCGAATGGCCAGCGCCTTCTGCGCTAGAACATCCAGAGGAGCGCACAGATCGCGCACACAACTGGGGCACTGGCCGCAACTACAAGCAAAATATTGGCCAAGAAACCCCCGTGCCAATCATTTCGACTCTCCCAGTGCGCTCGCGTTCTCGCGGTCGCTGGGACGGCGATGGAATGTAATGCCATACAAACCTTTATGGCTGATCATCCACGTCTTCTTGCTGGTCTACTGGTTAGGTGCTGACCTCGGCGTCTATTACTCAAGCAAATTTGTGGTGCGACGCGACCTCACTAACGAGACGCGTGCCACCGTTGCCAAAGTAATGGAAGCTGTCGATCTCTCTCCTCGAATCTGCCTCGTACTCTTCCTTCCCAGCGGCATCTCTTTAATGGCAACGGATCCCAAGGGAGTCGCTTGGCTTACTTGGCAACTTGCGACGGTTTCATGGGTGCTCTCATTCGCGTGGCTCTATATGGTGGTCACGCAATACCGCACCCACGGCAAGAATCCATTCCTCAGCAAAGTCGATCTCTACATTCGCTACGGCCTTATCGTGGGATTGTCCGGCATGGCGCTGTACACCATCATCGCCAGCGAGCCCTTTGGCGTCACCACTAATCCCAAGTGGCTCGGCGGCAAAGTCCTCGTTTACGCGATTGCCATCGCCGGTGGAGTAGGAATTCGCAAAGCTCTAGTTCCCTTCGGCCCTGCTTTTGGTTCAATCATGAGCAAGGGCTCGACCCCAGAAGCCGAAGACGCTTTGACGGCATCGATGAAGCGCGCCATTCCTTGGGTGCACCTCATCTGGCTCTGCGTCATCATCGCCGCAATACTTGGAATCGCTAAGCCAGGAATGAAGTTCTTCTAGAACCATTCAGCAATGCGCGCGGCTGGTGAGCTCTTGGGGATTCGCCGTTCCTCAATGAGGGTAAGTTTCACGATTGCGCCATGTTCAAAGGTTTGCCATACCCGGGTTCGGTAATCGCCGGTGAGATTATGAATTGTTTCCAAGATGGTGCGATCAGGATTCTTCTTCCAGTGATAAGGAAACATTAAAGTCTGCTCATCGACGATATGAGTACGACCCATAAAGTCGTCATCTTCAAAGAGCATGTCATTGCCACGCACTTTGGCTCGGAAATCTAAAATCTCTGGCTCTTTACCCTCACGCGTATATATGATGCGCTCATACCACTCTTCACCAATCAAGCGAGTCTCTTGGCGACTACCGTACTTCTCAATCAGAGTCCCATCGGGATTATGGTGGGCATAAGTGCCCTCCCAAACGCCGGTAACGCCATGCAGGAAATCTTCCAAAGTGCGTGTCATCTTGGGTCTCCATTCAATTCAGCGAGGACGTACGAAGTCTTCAAGACATCCCAGTAAATTTTAACTAGCTGGTTAGAACCGGGCATCACCCAGACTTGCTCAGGTGCCCAACCGTAGTGATCCAAGTGGTAGGTGTAGTGATACGTATCAAAAGTTCCCGCAGGTACCGTGATGCGCTCCTCTCCGATGAATTCGATATCGAACTCCCACTCCCCCAACATCGGTCCGGTGGAACCGTCAGGCGAGTGCGAAGAGTTCAAAATATTGGTAACGCGCTGGCGCTTGGGTCCGCCATGTTTATAGAGCGATGCGTGCAAGCAATCACAGAGCACGGGGTGCGCACCAAATGAGGCGGCTGGGCCGGGTGTCTTCATCGTCTGGCTGACACGGCCACCACCGGCGATGATGGCTTCGCAGCGCGCCTCGTTTTCGTCAAAGGTAAACCAGCCAGAACCTTCATGCTTTCCCTTGATCACAATTCGGATGTACGCCTCTTCAGGAGTAAAACCATTCATCGAATAGGTGACGTCGCGCATGATTTCGGTGTCGTCCATTTCGCAACGCGCTCGCACAACTCGATGTCCATCTTGATGAGTCGTGACGGTAAACCATTCGCGACCACGCTCTCCGCGTTCGTCGTGGATGTAATCGATCCGACCAGACCAGGCATGTTGCTCCATTAAATGGCCTCCCATAGCTCGATGAACGCGCCTTCAGGTGTTTCAGCAGAAGCAAGGCGAGCCTTGCCGTGGATCGGATCATCGGTAATCAGTGGAGCTGAGAGCACTACGCCACCTTGCTTCGTAACTACTTCCAATGCACCGTCGAGATCGTGCGTTTTAAAAGACCACCCAGCGTGGCCGAGTGCTTTGCCGGGGCGCTGTTCAGCCCGCAGATCACGCGGCGGATCCACGTTATTGACCTTGATCACTTCGATGCGGGCAGTGCTCTCTCCGGCAAGGAATACCAAAGTGATTTCAGCATCAGCAGGAAGCTGCGCCATCTTATTAAGGCCCTCTGAAGTGAAACTTACGTCATACCACTTCGCCATTCCCAGACCTTCAGGTCCAAAGAAGGCGGTGAGGCCTTCGAGATCACGTACGCCACAGACCACTGAAGTGAGCTCCGTGTAAGGGAGGTCTGGATTAGCCTCCCACGCCTTAGTGACGCGGGCATTCTTAGCCTCCACAAAGACCACCGCAGTGCCCTCAGGGCCGAAGAGGAATGCTTCGGTGATTTCGACAACTGTCTCACCGAGCGGTACCTGATACGCCTCGGGTTCGCGCACCCATTTGTGGCCCGCTCTGTTCATCTGCTCATACGTGGCCGCGCTATCTTTCGTATAGAGATCAAGTGCATGAAAGCCGAGTTCACTCGTGTGTGGATGACGAGCAATAAGGGAACCAGCATTTTGCGTGCGAAAAAGGTAGACCTGACCGGTATCAGATCCCGCGGCACAAAGAACCTTTACTTCAATCTCTCCCTCAACGTTGTATACCTTCTTAGCCACATCAGCGGAGATCACTCCACTCTTGCAGTTATCCCAACCGAGCTCGCCACACCAAAAATCTAGATGAGGAGCAAAATCTTGTACGCCCACAAAGGCACCTGTGACACCAGTAATAAACGTCATGAGTTCAACCCGTATATCCGGTAGCGACTTGGATGCACGATCCCAAGTTGCGTCCCCTCGTTGGAGAGCGCACGCTGCATACCAGCTAGCGCTTCTTCACCAAGAGTGGAACGGATGAGCCACTCCCACTTCTCTTGTGCTGCTGGACCAACTGAAAGTTCGCACTCTCCCCAGATAGTGAGATGAGCGAGATCGCCATCACGCGAGATCGAGATACAGACACGAGGGTCGCGTTCAATATTCTTATTCTTCTGCTTTCCCGTGACGCTGAGATAAAGGGCATCTTCGTCATATCCCAGCACTACTGGTGTGACATGTGGCCCACCGTCAGGAGATACCGTGGCGAGGTGAACCCATTTTCCAGGCGTGTTGAGCGTCTTAAGTGCACTCACCAATTCTGTATCTAGGTGCGCGCTTGCCATCTTTAGCCTGCGTGACCGAGGTATGCCGCAACGACTGCTGGATCATCTTGCAGAGATGCCGAGGCGCCACTGATGGCAACGACTCCACGCTCTAACACATAACCCCGTTGCGAAATTTGCAAAGCTAAGCGAGCTTGTTGCTCAACGAGCAGAATCGAGAGGCCCTTCTCCTTATGAAGTCGCTTGAGGTAGCCAAACATTTCAATTACTAGACGCGGGGCCAGACCAAGGCTCGGTTCATCGAGCATCAAGAGGCGCGGTTGACCCATCAACGCACGGCCCACCGCAAGCATTTGGGCTTCGCCACCACTGAGCGTGCCGCCTTTTTGGTCGCGTCGTTCGGCCAATCGCGGAAAGAGATGAAAAACTTCATCTAAAACTGCATTGGTTTTAGACACATCTTTGCGTGTAGTAAAACCTCCGAGTTGAAGATTCTCTGCGACCGTGTGATCAGGAAAGATTTGACGTCCCTCAGGCACGTGTGCAATTCCCAGTTCGGAACGGCGAAAGCTTTGGGTCTTTAATAGATCTTTTCCTTGGAAGATTATCTCTCCCTGAGAGGGCTTAATCAGTCCTGAAATGGAGCGGAGCGTGGTGGTCTTGCCCGCTCCGTTTGATCCAAGAAGGACCACGAATTCGCCCTCTTCGATCCCAATGTGCAGGTTGTCTAATGCTTTTGCCCCGCCGTAGGAGACGGTGAGGTCCTTAATCTCAAGAAGCATTACTCCCCCATCAATTCTGAGATATCTGTGCGTCCGAGGTACGCCTCAACCACCCGCGAGTCATTACGTACCTCTTCGGGGGGAGCTTCAGCAATAACCTTGCCACTTTCAAGTACCGTCACAATGTCAGCCAATCCCATGAGGAAATCGACGTTGTGCTCAATAAGTACAACCGCAAGCCCTTCATTCTTTAAGAAGAGAATGAGATTGTGAAGGGCCTCGAGTTCGCTCTGTGTCAAACCAGTCGCAGGCTCATCCAAGATAAGAACTTTTGGTCTAGCAGAAACCGCACGCACAATTTCAAGAAGCCGCTTCTGTCCATGGCTTAGATTGGCCGCGGCAATCTCGCTCTTCCTGCCCAAACCAACTAACCGAAGAAGTACTGCAGCTTGCCGCTCTTCTGCGCGCGTGCTTGAAAGATAACGTGGAAGTCGAAGCACAGCCTCAATCCAGCTATACCTTTCGTGGAGGTACATACCGGTAAGCACATTGTCACGCACCGATACTCGCTCAAAGAGGTGCGGAATCTGAAACACTCGTGTCACTCCAGCGCGAGCTACTCGATGTGGAGACTTCGGCATCTCTGCTCCAAAGAGTTTTACCTCTCCATCCGTCAAAGAGTGGTATCGAGTGATGCAAGAAATCAGGGTCGACTTACCTGATCCGTTTGGACCAATAATTCCGTGAACGCGTCCACTTCGAATCGAAATAGAAACTCCATCGACTGCTTTTATGCCGCCGAAATGTTTAACGATATTGATTGCTTCAATGGCCACCGATCCACTCGCTGATGTGGGAGTTGTAATGATCTCTTCCTCAGCAATAGTCGGCTCATCGTCAAGCTCTTGTGGGGAACCCATCTTTGAAGCCCTGAAGGTGCCGACAATGCCACGAGGGAGGACCATCATGCAGAGTAAGAGGATCGATCCGAGAATAAGAGTCCGATAAGCACCAGCAAATCGAATTTGAAAATCAATAGCCGCGATGAGTCCCACTCCTGCAAGCGGACCAAAGAGCGTACCTACGCCGCCTAGGAAGAGCCCCACGAAGAAGATTAGGCCGCCGTTGAGGTCGCCAATTTCTGGCGCCATAAAACCGCCTTGCATTGCCGTGATGGCTCCTGCAACTCCAGCGAGGCCGCCCGCGATCGCAAAGATTTTCACGCGTTGCACACTGGGTGAGACGCCTAACGCACTAGCGGTGTCGGTCGACTCCCGCAAGGCCATAGTTGCTCTACCGAAACCACTGAGAACGGTGTTGCGTTGAACCACATATGCGATTACCAAAATGGCCAAGGTGACGTAGTAAAACTGCTTAATTGTTAGATCTTCACCACGAAATGCCGGGAGATAGAGGCCGGAGATAAGGCCATCATTACCCAAAGCGTTTCTGAAGCCCTCCATGGCAATCAAGTTGGCCGCAAGGGTAATCATGCCAAAATAAAGATAAGTGGCGCGCAAACTAAGCAGAATCATGAGCACCGAGAAAATTGTGCTCACTAGTGCAGCGATGAGAATGCCGTACCAAGGATCAATCTCGTAGTTCAGCATGGCCAAGCCAATGGCGTAACCACCCATCATCTGCATGCCGGTGTGTGCCAGTGAGAGCAACCCGCCATAGCCCATACATATATTAAGAGAAATTGTCAGTACCGCAGAGGTCCCGGCGGTGATGATGACATTCATGTAGGACTCAGGATTAGATGTTGAGTTTGCCCAAAAAGGGAAGAGAAGTAGCAATGTGATGAGAATAAAACCTAAACTCCGCAGTGAAACCTTTACCATTTTCATCAGTGACCATCCATCGGCTTGCCGAATAACCCAGCGGGTTTAAGAATCAAGATCAGACCCAACGCAATGAAGACTGCGATACCTGCGGCAATGCCGCCGAAGATCGCGCCCGCAATGCTGTTAAGCAGCCCTACTATAAGACCACCAAAGAGTGCGCCCCGAGGGCTACCGACGCCGCCGATCACCGCGGCTGTAAATCCACTAATAGTAAAAGCTAATCCGTTTGCCGGATTCACAAAATTTTCTGGGGCCCAGAGAAAACCAGCAAGCGCACCGAGAACTGCACTTCCCACAAAAGCGCCGACCACTAATCGTTTGGTCGGGACGCCAAGGATGATGGCGGTATCAGGATTGTGCGCCGTCGCGCGCATTGCTCGTCCATGAATGGAGCGACGCAAGAATTGGTCGTAAACAACGATGATTGTTAATGAAACGACGATGGCAATTATCTGCTGGGCGCTGAGCGCGGCACCACCGATAGTGAAGGTCTTGTCAATGATCGGGAAGAAGGTGAGCGTGTCACCCACATACCGGATAGAGAAAACTGCTTGAAATATGAGCGCTGCGGCCAGTGTGGCAATAATCCACGCAAATCGACTGCCGGAAAGTTGTACTGGCAGCATCACCATACGTTCCATGATCAGACCCATCACCACCGCAAGAACGAGCATCGCCGCAAGACCCACGATCCAGGGAAGCTTAT
>CAFBMD010000046.1_pt1 | contig 8679 bp, 10 predicted proteins | sample 7268561 | NCBI WGS metagenome assembly CAFBMD01 (sample SAMEA6814049, study PRJEB35770) | freshwater metagenome | biome: Freshwater; feature: Freshwater reservoir; material: water | place: Czech Republic | collected 2017-05-23 | depth 30m m | reverse complement strand
GTCATCAAAGACAACGTAGAAGCTATCGGGCTACCCGCGAGTGCGGGTTCTCTTGCGCTACGTGACTATCCGGTAAAACAGGATTCCACTATCGCTCGTCGCCTACGCATGGCAGGCGCCAACATCATTGGTGCCACCAATCTTTCGGAGTGGGCAAACATTCGATCGCCAGAGTCAACAAGTGGTTGGTCTGCACTTGGTGGTCTCACCGCAAATCCATGGAAACATCCACACTCTGCAGGCGGCTCATCGTCTGGATCAGGTGCAGCCATTGCCGCAGGACTCGTGGCACTTGCGGTCGGCAGTGAAACAGATGGTTCCATCGTCTGCCCAGCATCGCTCAATGGTTGTGTAGGAATTAAACCGACTGTCGGATCTATTCCGCGCGATGGCATGGTGCCCATCAGCTCAAGCCAAGACTCCCCCGGTCCGATGGCTCGCACTGTTACTGACACTGCTCTCCTCCTTGAAGTCATGATGAGTGCTCGCGGATTTGTAAGCGCCGCCAACGCAGACTTCTCCCCCACCATTGGCTTTGTGAAGTCGTGGACCACAAATCACGATGGCACGAACACACTTCTCTTCGACGCCGTTTCCAAACTCAGCGCAGCAGGGCTCACGATCGTAGAAATTGATGCACCCGCGCCCGATGAATCAGTCGGGCTTGATGAATTTCATGTTCTTCTCCATGAACTTCACGATGATCTGGGCGAATACCTTTCACGGCGCTGCGGAAGTTCCCTTTCCTCGCTCGCCGATGTCGTTGCTTTCAACAGAACACACTCCGATAGCGAACTTCAGTACTTCGGACAGGAGTACTTCGATCTCGCACTGGAACTGGGTGGACGCGGAGATGAGTACCTCGCCAAACGCCGGCGTAATGTTGATTGGGCATCAGCCATGCTCGGCAAAGCTTTCGCTGGAGTAGATGTACTCATCGGTGCCACGTACGCGCCTGCTTGGCTGAGCAATCTCGGGGGCAGCGATGATCACAGCGGCGCAAGTTGGATCACCACCGCACCATCCATTACTGGCGACCCCGTGGGTTGCCTACCGATGGGCATCACCGATGGTTTACCAGTTGGCCTTGGAGTAGTCGCGCCTGCTTACGAGGAGGAACTCCTCGTTGCCTCCATGGCTCGCATAGAAAAAGTGTTGAGCATCGGAATTTTACGACCAAGCTTTCTCCGATGAACACTATCCCGAAGTGGGCAACTGAAGAAATTGTCATTGCACCGTATTCAGAGCAATGGCCACTCGTGGCGCACGAACTCATCACTGAACTATCAAAAGTTTTTGACAGTGATGCGCTCGCCATCGAGCACATCGGCTCCACTTCCATTCCAGGCCTAGCGGCTAAACCCATCATTGACATCATGGTCATGATGAAAGATTTCAAAACGATCGATCAGAACGCGTTACGGCTCACGCAAGCGCAATCCGCTTGGCATCTCGTTCCATCAGAGCTCGACGAGCGACCATGGAGGCGCTTTGTGGTAAAAGTCGTAGGCGATCATCGCTTCGCACACCTCCACCTCGTCCCCGAAGGCCAGCAACGGTGGGAGGAACACCTCACGTTCAGAGAGGCCCTCCGCGCTGATCCCGAGCTGATAGCGCAATACGCAGATTTAAAACATAAACTCGCTGTAGTTCACCAGAGCGACCGTGAGGCTTATACCGACGGCAAGACTCAATTCATACAATCAGTACTTGAAATGGTAAATTGACGGCTTGCTTTCGAACGAGGTTGGGGATTATGAAAAGTGTTATTGCAGAGAACCTGGTCAAGACATACAACAAGGGCAGCGTGCGCGCACTCGACGGATTGAGTCTTGAAGTAGAAGAAGGCACTGTCCTTGGTGTGCTCGGCCCTAACGGCGCCGGCAAGACCACCACCGTGCGCATTCTCGCCACCCTCCTCAACCCCGACTCAGGCCGTGCTTCCGTAGGGGGCATTGATGTTCTCAAATCCCCTAGTGAAGTTCGAAAAATTATTGGCCTTTCCGGGCAGTATGCGGCAGTTGATGAAACTCTCACCGGTTGGGATAACTTGGTGATGTTCGGCCGTCTCTATCACCTCAACGCGAACGCTGCTAAAGCTCGCGCAGAGGAACTCCTCGAGCAGTTTTCTTTGAGCGAAAGCGGCAAGCGTCCTATCCGCACTTACTCCGGTGGCATGCGCCGTCGCCTCGACCTCGCAGCTTCTTTGATCGTGAAACCTAAGGTCCTTTTCCTCGATGAGCCCACCACTGGTCTTGATCCGCGCGGCCGTCAAGAAATGTGGGGCGTGATCGATGAACTCGTCAGAGGCGGCGTCACCTTGCTCCTCACCACGCAATATCTCGAAGAGGCAGATCAACTCGCTGACGAAATTGCAGTGATCGACCACGGAAAAGTGATCGCACGCGGAACTTCTGATCAACTCAAGCTGCAAGTGGGCGGAGAACGCCTCGAAATCATCGTGGAGAATCAACATCTCAATGCCACTAACGAAATTGTTGCGCGCATTAGCGGAAGCGCCACTAGCGTCGATGAGGGTATGCGCCAGGTTTCCGCGCCCGTCACCACTGGAAGCAAGGCGCTCATTGAAGCCGCTCGCGCGCTCGACGAAGCTGGCATCCACCCGCTCGATATTGGCTTGAAGCGCCCCTCTCTCGACGATGTATTCCTCTCACTTACAGGTCACGTGGCAGAAGAGAAGAAAGAGGAAGAGCCCTCCGACCCTCGCGAGAAGCGTCGAAGAATGAAAGAAGCGAAGAAGGGATCAAAGAAATGACCGCCATCACTGACGCATTTGTCATCATGAAGCGCCAATTGCTTCAACTAGTTCGCGTTCCAGAAGTCTTGATCTTCTCTACCATTCAACCCGTGATGTTTGTGATGCTCTTTCGTTATGTATTCGGTGGTTCCATCAGCACTGATCAACCTGGCGGATACGTTCAACTTCTGATGCCAGGAATCTTCGTACAAACGGTGGCATTCACTCTCGCGGGAACAGCAGTGGGCTTGGCCGCAGATATGCAAAAAGGTTTGATCGATCGCTTTCGATCTCTCCCCATCTCTCGAGGCGCGGTGGTTTTCGGTCGCACCCTAGGAGACGCCGCACTTAACGTGGTGGTCCTCGGAGTCATGGGCATCGCTGGCTTCATTGTCGGATGGCGCCCCAGTTCGGGATTCGTGCACATCGTCTTTGGCTTTCTCTTCCTTCTGCTCTTTGGATTTGCGATGTCATGGATCGGCGTCATCATCGGCCTCTCAGTTCGCGAAGAGCGGGTGGCTCAGAACCTGGTATTCATCTCGGTCTTTCCGCTCACCTTCCTCTCAAACGCGTTTGCACCTACCACCGGCATGCCAAAAGCACTTCAATACTTCGCTGAGTGGAATCCGGTTTCGACCATGGTTGCTGCGTGCCGAGAACTCTTCGGCTTGACGAATGAATTTGGCGCTACCGCTGGTTCATTCCCTAGCTCGCATCCTCTAGCAATGTCCTTGATCTACATGGTGCTGATCATGGCAGTGTTCATGCCCATCAGTATTCGCAAGTACATCAAAGCGGCAAATAAGTAAGACTACTTAAAGCCCTTCTTGGCCTGTTCGCGCATTGCTACCCGAGTCGGTTCACCCGATGCCCACCAGAGACCAAAAGCGGCGACCATCGCGAGCGGGAAGAGCGCCACGCTTACTGCGCTTGTGCGGTCGAAAGCGTTGATGATGGCGGTGAGCGCAAAAATGATGGCAAAGAGTCGCACGGTCTTATCTGGTCTGAAAAGGACACGGAGCGCACCGATGGCCATCACCACTGCTGCGACGCTCACCCATCGCTCCGTAGACGGAACTTGATCAACACGGCTACCTAGCGGAATGCCAGCAAGAACGCTCAGTTGTACCAGGATAAACAAAATGAGTACTAAAAGCGTAATTCGTTTCATGGTTTCCTTAATTCGCTCTGCCGTAGTCGTCTTCGAAACGTTCAATGTCATCCTCATCAAAGGACGTTCCCGTTTGCACTTCCACAAAAACTACTTCGTCGCTGGGCGCGGAAATTCGATGCTTAGCCATGATGGGAATATCGATACTCTCCCCTGGCCCAAGGTTGATCGTTACATCGTCAAGAGTGACTTCGGCATGACCAGAAATGATCAACCAATGTTCAGCCCGAAACTGGTGACGTTGGTAGGAGAGGCGCTTGCCCGGGCTAATCCAGACACACTTCACCTGATGGTGGGTGGCGCTCTGCAGTACCTCGTAATAGCCCCAAGGGCGCACGTTCTCGCTCATCACCGCCCTACTCTATGGGCAACGGAGCGTAAAAAGGCGGAAAATGAGGCGAGCGGTAGGCTGATCTAGATGAATACCTCCACCGAAAACCCGGCCACAACTCCCCCCGCGTTGCCCTCTGCAACGGCCTCCACGACGGCCTTGCCGACCCCGCGCCTGCGCGGAGTAATCCATCTGGTCATGTCCCCACTTGCCCTGGTGGCCGGCCTCACTTTGGTGACCTTGGCCGCCACATTTCGTGGCCGCATCGCCGGCGCCCTCTACACACTCACCGCAGTCCTGCTCTTCACCTGCAGCGCGCTTTACCATCGCGGTAAGTGGAGTCCCGAGGTGAAGGCAGTCTGGCGCCGCATCGACCACGCCAATATCCCTATCTTAATCGCCGGCACATACACGCCCTTTGCACTCTTCTTGCTCACCAAGACAAGTTCCATCGTCATGCTCTGCGTCGTGTGGGGTGGGGCAATAGCCGCAGCCGTTTTCCGCATCCTCTGGATGAACGCTCCCCGTTGGCTCTACGTTCCGGTGTACATCGCCTTAGGTTGGGTTGCCGTCATCTACATGCCCACTTTCTGGCAACGAGGTGGCGTGCTCGTCTGTGTACTCATCATTCTAGGTGGCGTCTTATATTCAGTAGGCGGAATTTTTTATGCGCTCAAAAAACCAAACATCTCGATCAAATGGTTTGGCTTCCATGAGCTCTTCCACGCTCTTACTGCTGCTGCATTCATTGTGCAATTTATTGCCGCCCTACTTGTGATTCTCTCTCCACCTGTCTAGCTCAAGGAGTGAACATGACACATCGATCAGCCATCTTCGCACTCGCGGATACATACATCGATGAACTGGCAGCGATAAACCCGATTACGGCCACCAACTTGGGCATCTCCGGGTATGACGACAAGTTGCCTGACTACTCACTCGCCGGAAGTCAATCCCAAGCAGATCATTTTCGAAATACTTTGAGCGCCCTGAAAGACCTCACACCAATTGATGAAATTGACCGAATTTCGGCTGAGGTCTTTAGGGAGAGACTTGAATCATCACTTGGCCTCTATGAGTCAATGGAGATGCAGCGCGTTATTTGTGCGCTCGCATCGCCTGCCTCAGACGTTCGCCAAGTCTTTGAAATGATGGACGCCTCAACTCCTGATGCGGTTTCACTCATCATTGCTCGTCTCCATGCAATACCTCGAGCATTTAATTCATGGCAAGAGAGTTTGCGGGAGCTACAACGTGACGGCATGGTGGGCGCGCGTCGGCAGGTTCTCTCGGTAGCAGAACAAGTAGGTGCGCATGGAGCAACTGGGTATCGAGCATTCGCATCCAACATCAATGCCGGCGCCTTGCAAGCCCAACTTGATCAAGCAATTGAAATCGCCTCGGAGAGTGCGACCTCGCTTGCGAACTGGTTGCACGATGAATATGCCACTCTCTCTTCACCCGTGGACGCCTACGGCGAGGAACGCTACGCCCCCTGGGCGCGGTACTACACGGGATCCAAGCTCAATCTTCGTGATACTTACGAATGGGGGCTCGCTGATCTGGCCGCCATCAACGAGCGAATGTGGAAAGTGGCCGCCCGCGTAGCGCCCCAAGCTAAATCTCTGGCCGACGTGGCCATGCATCTAGATCGTGATCCTAAGTATGCGCTGCACGGAACAGATCAGCTGCTCGCCTATCTGCGTAACTTCACGGACAGTGCGATCGAACGTATGCACGGAACTCATTTTGATATCGATGATCGGATTAAGTTCTGTGACGTACGTCTTGCTCCGGAAGGTTCTGCAGCTGCTGCCTACTACATGCCGCCCAGTGAAGATCTCTCCCGTCCCGGCACCACCTGGTATCCGACAATGGGAATGAATGAATTCACCTCGTGGCGCAATGACTCTATTTGGTATCACGAAGCAGTACCTGGACATCATTTACAATGCGCCACTGTTGTTCTCGAACAAGAACGCCTCTCTCGTTTTCAACGTACCGAAGGTTGGACGAGTGGATATGGGGAGGGCTGGGCGCTCTATGCAGAACGCCTCATGGATGAACTCGGTGCATTTGAAGATCCTGGCGCAGAGCTCGGCTTCCTCTCGGGACAAGGGCTTCGCGCGGCTCGGGTCGTGGTGGATATCGGAATGCACCTCGGGTACAAAGATGAGCATGGCAAAGTCTGGAACGCCGAATCCGCCCGCGAATGCCTCATTGAGAGAGCTCTCCTCGAGCCCGAATTCGCCAACTCTGAAGTCGATCGTTATCTAGGCATCCCTGGGCAAGCCATCTCCTACAAGGTGGGCGAACGCGTCTGGATGGCGGTCCGCGAGGCCGCCAGAGCTCGCCATGGTGGAGCCTTCGATCTCAAGGCTTTCCACGCTCACGCGCTCCGCATGACCCATGGGACTCGACCCTTTCGCTGCCGAAATGGCGCGCTGGTAGCAGCCACCGACGGTTCGTTCACCCATCCGTCACCTAGGACTGCTTAGATATCGCTATGGCGCACGATGACGACGATCACATCACCGAGGAAGATCTCTGGGAGTTGCTTCCAGGAAGCGCTGGCAATGACCGCGCCGACATCCTCTACAAAATCAGCGCTCATCTCTACACGCGCAACAAGTACTCCGAAGCCCTCGCTTGCGCACAAGAGTCGGTAGAGATTTTGGAACGTATCGACACCAAGGATCGCGAGGCTCTCGGTCGTGCGCGTTCAGGCGTGGCACATAACCTCAAAGCAATTGGCCAAAACCAAGAAGCACTCACTGAACTCATGGTTGTCAGTGATCTCTATCATCGCGAGTCTCTCCCTGATGTTGCAGAAATCGATTGCATGATTGGCCGCTGGGCATACGACGCGAAAGACTTCAACACTGCCGCGAAATATCTCTCGTACTCATCTTCAGAGGCCGGCGACGGAGTCGGCGACCGACACATTGCGGCGCAGGATCGTTTTTACCTAGGACGAAGTCTTTTAAGTATTGGTAACCCCGCAGAGGCACTCATCGAGATGACCGAAGCGCGCGCGGCCTTCAAAGATCTCAAGAGCGTCTTTGACCTAGCAATCGTTGATGCCGGCTTGGCAGAGTCATTCATCGCTCTATCCAGAATCCCGGAAGCACACCGTCATGCCCAGCGCGCACTCGATGTCTTCACTACTTTGGGAAAACGTCTGCACTCCACCCTCGCCATCCTCCCCCTGGCCCAAGCTCTCTTCCACGAAGGCGAACTCGACGAGGCGCTACGAAATATCAACGAGGCTATTGAGATCGAACAGACGAGCGATGAACCAGATATCGAAGAAATCGTCCGATACGAGGTAATCTTGCGAGATATCGTCAGCGCCCTTGGAGATAACGATTTGGCCGCTGAAATTACCCGACGACACGAATCCATCCGAGAGATTTCCGAGCTTTAACTCTCACCAACGCTAGAGTGGTGGCATGCTCACGGAATTCTCCGAATCGATACGACTCTTTCTCCATATCCTCGGCGCATCAGTATGGGTAGGTGGCCAGCTCGTATTGGCACTCCTCGTGCCGATGCTACGAAAGCGTGACCCAGAACTTCCCCGCGCGGTAGCCCGAGCTTTCAACAAGATTGGGTGGCCGGCATACGCACTGCTCCTCATCACCGGCATGTGGAACTTGGCAAACCCACCAGAGACCGTCACTTCCGCCTACCAAATGACAATTGGCATCAAAATGTTCCTCGTGGTGATCTCTGGTCTCTCCGCCTATGTACATACCAAGGCAAAGAATCCGACAGCCATGGCGATGTGGGGAGCCATCTCTGGCCTCAGCGCCCTTGCCACGATGTATGTAGGCGTCACGCTCGCTGGTTAATCTCTTACTCAAGGATTTCTCAGCAAGGTAGGTGTGCAGATCTCTTACTCACATATGGCACTATCAGAGTATGACTTCGCGACTTGCTCTCAAATTTGCCATGCTTGCACTGCCGATTCTTGGAATATCTCCGGCAGCGTACGCAGACGAAAATCCTGAACCAACTTCCACTATGGCCCCTACACCCGTGCAAGAAGTCGAATCGCAGGATGAGATCGAGAAGGGCGAAAAGCCCCATCTCGGTGAGAAAAGACCGAGAGACCACAGAAATGGCGACGAAGAATTTGAAGAGCATGGGATTTTTCGTGATGAAGAGGCAATTATTGCACTCGGCGGCGCCTTCGTCCTCGGTGCTGGGCTGACGTATGTGGTGCTTCGCCGCAAAAAGCGCGAAGAGATCTAGACTTTTACGCTGCAAAAGGTGGGAGTAAAACTTCTCGTAAGTTCGGCTGCCTTTTCACAATCTGCCTCCATCTGAATAATCAGTGGGTCGATCCCGTCGAACTTCAGAGTCTCTCGTAATCGCCAGCCGAACGAAATTGCCGCCGGCTTGTCATAAAGTTCG
>CAFBMD010000040.1_pt1 | contig 10353 bp, 13 predicted proteins | sample 7268561 | NCBI WGS metagenome assembly CAFBMD01 (sample SAMEA6814049, study PRJEB35770) | freshwater metagenome | biome: Freshwater; feature: Freshwater reservoir; material: water | place: Czech Republic | collected 2017-05-23 | depth 30m m | reverse complement strand
TGGGATTGCCTGCGGGAATTACATCAGCATGGTTAGCGTTAGTACCCGAAGATCCGACTGGAGTAAATGGAATCGCTGGAGTTGTAGTTGGCTTCGCACTAGCTCCTGCCCTAAGTGCTGGGTATGTGGGAGCAATTGCACTTTTATCGCATCGGCGTTTCATGTCATATGCCGAACCAGCAGGTCGTATGTCGCTAACGGGCTACCTTGGTGAATCAATTCTTTTAGCCGCAATATTTTGTGGGTGGGGATTGGGATTATTTGGAGTCCTAAGTCTCACTAAGGCTTTGCTCGTTGCTCTTGGTGTGTGGATTGCCCTGGAGGTAATTGCTAAACAATGGCTTCGCACTTTTGCCTATGGACCATTCGAGTGGATTCTTCGAAGCTGGTCAAACCTGGAAATAGCCACGTTTAGAAAATCAAGCCAATCCGATAAGTAGTTGGACTTTCCGGCTTATAGGGCGACTCTTCTTTATACTTTGCAAATGATCCTTGAAATTGCATTCGTCGAAGTTGCCCCTGATCAGCATTCTGATTTTGAGAAAGCGGTGAAACGAGCGGTTTCTGAAGTTTTATCTACTGCCCCAGGCTTTATAGATTTTGAAATGCATAAGGGAATCGAACAAGCCAATACCTATACCTTCCATATCCATTGGGAGACTCTCGAGCACCACACTGTTGGATTTAGAGAGGGCGACTTATTTAAGAAATGGCGGGCGATTATTGGCGAATATTTCACTAAGCCTCCAATTGTCGAGCACTGGAATATCGTTTCCGGCTTATAGGGCGACTTTTCTATAAATTGAGTGGGTGCAGGCTAAAACTGCGCTTACCTATCAGTTTAATCTGAAACAATTATTCTCAATACCTCACGCAGATCAACAAAGAACGAAGGGGAGGAAAGTCAGGCAAGGGGCAGAGGGGCCGGCAGAAAAATGGCTAAGAGTGATCTTCTATTATAGAATTTTGACATGGCAACTGTTGCTCATGCAGGATGCGTCACGGAAAGCGGAGAACGTGAAGGATAAATTCTCTAAGCCGTGGAAATTACTTCCTAGGCCACTTCGAAAGACGATAGTTCTTATTGTTGGGTTAACTTTGATTGTTACCGGTATCCTGCTCATAGTTCTGCCTGGACCATTTACGATCCCGCTTCTAATACTCGGACTTGTAGTTTTAGCCGTGGAGTTCGCTTGGGCTGAAAGGCTCTTGATTCGGGTAAGGCATCAAGGTGCAAGAATTAATCCCAAGAAACTCTTTAGAAGACAGTCCGGCTTATAGGGCAACTCTTCTTTAATTCTTTGTTACAGGCTGACGAAGGATTGTCTTCAACCGCTCGGGTGCAGTTTTTCGTGGATCTCCTAGATAAATCTCGTGGTGCATTCCATTGAATCCGAAATTATTCTTAGGCATAAACTCCTTGTGCATTCGAGCAAGCACCGGACCCTCTGCGTCGTATGGGCCAACATGGAGAATCTGCACAGAAAGCCCTTCCGTGAGGGAATCGAAGCGAATCTTGGAAATGTTTGCTTCAGGTTTTTTCTCCTTGAAATTCTTTATTGCCTTCGTCGCATAAGCCTTAGTTATTCCATTTGGAACCATAATCATCATCGTCCAACTCCATTTAGATTTTTCTCTCTTCTCAAAGCTCTTCATCTCCTTTGCCCACCAAAGTCCTTCTAGTGGTGGGACGACATAATCTCGACCCAGCTCATCCTTACTCATGAATTTAAGAGTGTAGGAAGTTCCATAAAGAAGTTCGATAGCTTCCATATAGGAAGGGGAAGTGTTTGGGTCGCCCTTGCCGTCGACCATTAAATAATTGAATTTTGGCAATTTTACGACAGAGAATTTGGACGGGGAAGCTTTGAAATAATCAGGTAATGTATTTTTCAAGTCAAACTTTTCCATGACCCAATAATAGACTTTCGACTGATTGATCCGGCTTATAGCGCGACTCTTCTATATATTTATTCTTTACCAGTTCGGTTCTAGCGCTGGCTTCGCCTCTTCAGTGCTCCTACTATCCGCATCACAATGCCAACCAAGATCACTCCATAGACCAGTAGAGAAAATATCCACTTAATGGTTGAGGAGGTTGAGGCAAGCAGAGCGGTCGACGAAGAAATCGTGCCGTCTGCAAGGTACTGCTTTGACAAAGTAGCTAAGGCAACGTTTTCCAACCAATCAAAGAAAACTTGACCAAATGGGAGCAGATTCAAAAGCGCAATCTTTTGCGAATATGGCTTAAACACAATCGACACCCAAATTACATACATAACTCCGTAGATCAAACTAAAAAGAGAGTCCCAACCCTGATTGAAATTAATGTAGGCAATAATCATCTGATCAGAACGTTCTGTTAAGAAGGCAAGAATCTCTGTCTGGCCAAAGCCCAATGAAGTTCCTAGCGACTTGACACTGCTGTTGGCAACTTCAAAAGTCTTGCCCTGCCGAGTTAGGAAAAAGACAAGGTAGCCTGCAAAGACGGAGGTTGCCAGCAACGCGGCGACCACGTTTGACTTCGTGTAGAAAAACCGTGACGCGCGACTTAGGGGTCCGGATATTCTCGACGGATTTTTGCTCTCGGTGCTTTCGCTAGACATCGTTGACCATCTACCTCTCTGGTGTGGGTTGTAGATATCGGAAATTGTAATTCCCTCGTTGTTTGAACTCCGGCTTATAGCGCGACTCTTCTTTCAATTTCTCTCTTTAATGAAGAAGTTTCTTTGCGGCACTCGTAAGCGAATAGAAAGCCCACTTACCTCTTTGGGATCTCTCTAGTAGGCCAGCATCGACGAGAAGTTTTAAGTGATGGCTTACGGTGCTTTGGGCCAGTCCTGTGTCAGGGGTTAAGTCGCAGACGCATGCCTCCGCGTTCTCGCCGGCAGCCACAGCCATCATGAGTTGAAGACGTGTGGGGTCACCAAGAGCTTTGAATTGCTCAGCGAGCAGCCTGAGTTGATTGGGCGCCTTGGTGAGCATGATGGTGTGAGACACAGGCCCATCCTATACCTGACCCATTGATATCTATCGATACGACTGCTACTCTTCCATCGACAAACTTCGATAGGAGAAAATGATGAGTTCGAAGAGTGCTTCTGGCGAATCTTGCCGGGTGTGCAAATGAGCTTCTGCCTGCTGTCCACAACCTTTCTGCTAGTAAATGCTTCGTAAATACCTCGCGGAGTTCATCGGAACCGGAACGCTGGTAGCGGTTGTCGTCGGCTCCGGCACGATGGCAACGCAAATGAGTGCAGACCAAGGAGTTCAACTTCTCATCAATACAATCTCCACTGTCTTCGTCTTAGGTATTCTCATTCTGGTATTCGGCTCTATCAGCGGTGCCCATTTCAACCCAGCCGTTTCATTGATCGAGTGGGTTCAAAAGCGCCTTTCACTGAATCTTCTTGCTGGGTATCTCATTTCTCAATTTGCTGGTGGAATCGCCGGTGCAATGCTCGCAAACCTGATGTTCAAAAATCCCGCATACTTCCCATCGCAACATGTGCGTAGCGGGGCAAACTTATGGTTGGGAGAAGTTGTGGCTACCGCAGGCCTTCTCTTTCTCATACAACTACTGAGAGGCCAAAAGAAGGATTCATTTGCTCCAGTTGTTATTGCCTCCTGGATCGGAAGCGCTTACTTCTTCACTTCGTCCACATCTTTTGCTAACCCGGCAGTCACCTTTGCTCGGACGTTTACGGATACTTTCTCAGGTATTGCCATGGGTTCGGTAGCCATGTTTATGGTGGCTCAACTGATCGGAGCCTCACTGGGTTCTATTCTTGGAAAATATTTTACTCAGGAGCAAAGGCAGAATTTATGACTGACGAGGGCGGTGCCTTGCAAAAGAGTTAGGTCCAGGAAAACGAGTCATTGCTGTCGGTTATGACAACAGAATCAAATTTTTTGGCAGACATATTTATAACTAGAACATTTTTATTGAGGGGTAAAAAATCCGTCAGGGGCCCGTTATAGGCCCCTGACGGATTTGAATTCAAGCAATTACCACCTAAAGGCTCGTCGGATTCTGCTCGCTGCTCTATTTGCTGCATCCCTTGCAGCAGCAGCAGCTCTATTTGCTGCATCTCTTGCAGCAGAAGCGGCTCTATCAGCAGCAGCTTTTGCTTCAGCGGCGGCTCTATCAGCAGCAGCTTTTACTTCAGCAGCGGCTCTATCAGCCGCGGCCTTTGCTTCAGCGGCGGCCTTTGCGGCATCAGCGGCGGCTTTATCAGCAGCAGCCTTAGCAGCAGCAGCAGCTCTATCAGCAGCAGCCTTAGCAGCAGCGGCATCAGCAGCAACTTTATCGGCGGCAGCCTTGGCAGCAGCAGCAACTTTAGCTGCAGCAGCTTCTGCGGCAACTTTAGCTGCAGCAGCTTCAGCGGCAACCTTCTCCGCGGCAGCTTTGGCTTCAGCAGCAGCTCTAGTAGCAGCAGCCTCAGCAGCAGCCTTAGCAGCAGCAGCTTCAGCGGCAACTTTCTCCGCAGCAGCTTTGGTGGCTGCTGCAGCTTCAGCGGCAACCTTCTCCGCAGCAGCTTTAGTAGCAGCAGCAGCTTCATCGGCGGCGGCCTTAGCCTCGGCAGTGGCCTTAGCTGCTGCAGCAGAAGCCTCTGCTGCAGCTTTATCAGCGAGGGCTGTTGCGGCAGCTGCACCAGCATTTGCGCCTTTCACGGCACTATCTGCGATGGCGTTGCCAGCACCAGTTGCACCAGTTGCGATCGTGTTGCCGACTCCGGTACCCACTCCAGCAATCAGATTGCCAGTGGCCGTGGCAACACCTGCGACCAAATTGCTGCTTGCAGTAGCTACGCCTCCTACTCCTGCAACCACACCCGCGACATCGCCAGAGGCAGCTGCATTAGCGGTGGCATTGCCTTGATTAGTTACGTTTGCGCTTCCTTGGTTTGCAGCAGCAGTGGTACTTGCGGCACCTTGATTAGCAGCACTTGTAGTTGCTGCTGCGCTACTCGCTGCGGCCTCGCCGGCAGCATTAACAATGGGTGCAGCAGCGTTAACGACTGCTTCCACCACCGGCTTAGTGTCGACCGAAAGACTCACGTTTATCTCAACGCCGGCAAGCAACTTAAGTTCGATATCTGAACCAACAGTGATAACACCGTCATCCATGGTGGCTCCGCCGCCGACGGAGGCACCGGCCTGGAGGCCAATACTTACTCCAGCACCTGCTTCGGCACCGTTTCCTGACTTGTCATAAATTCCAGAGGTGTTACTAACGCCAACGCCGATGCCCGCTTCCGCGCCCGCGTTTCCCGCGGCGCCATCTCTTCCAACTTGCGCATCTGCTCCCACATGAGCCTCTGCATACACGGTGGTTGCTGTGGTGTTCGATGCAGTGACTGTACCTAGCTGAGCGCTCGATGTTGTTTGTGCAGTCACACTTGCGCCTGCCTCTGCCCCCACCGATGCGGTTGCATTGCCACCAGAAAAACCTGCCTCTGCTCCTACACCCACGTGTGCTTCAGCGGTCACGCTGGCTTCTTGGGTCAGCGTCAAGTCACCTACTGTGGTGCTCGCTGAGGCGCCAAATCCTGCCTCAACTCCCGCTTCGGCTCCGATAGCGACGCTATGGTCTGTGACTTCAAAGCCAGCACCCGCATACGCATCACCCTCGGCATAAGCTTCGAGCGTGACACCGTCCACCTCAGTTTCGACACTGACGCTTTGACTATCGGAAACTTCTACTGAATCTTCAGACATTGTCGATCTCCTAGGCTCGGCCAGTAGATCGCACTCGTGTCGGCTACCGCCACGATAGACGCCTGAACTGGGTGAATTTGGGTAGTGCAGGTGAAAACATTTGGAACGTATCCCCTGTAGGTATAAATGGGAAGGATATTGAGCATAAATCTATTATTCAATAAATAAAAGTCGGAATAAATGCATTATAGGTGAATTGTCGGTTTCCGGTCCAAAGGCTCCGCACCCTGCTGCGTTGAGGGCAACCGGACCTCCCGTGACCAGTCATCATTTACCATATTCGGGTGAATGAGAAGAAGGTAACTGGACCCGCCTCGTATTTTCCTTCCATCGAGAAGAAATACGGCAAACCAATCGCGCATTGGATGAAAGAGCTGAAGAAGGTTTCCAAGTTGGCTCACATGGAGCAGGTGGCACATCTGAAGGACAATTTTGAAATGGGCCACGGGCACGCAAACGCGATTGTGCATGTTTTTAGGAAAGAGAACGGGCTCTAAGAATGGCGAAGCGTTTCATGATCTTTGTGATCGACGATCTTTCGGGTTCCGGAACTCCAGAGGAGATGGCTGCTATCAACGTTTTCAACGATGAGCTCAGAGCACATGGTCAATGGATTTTCGCTGGCGGGCTCTCGTCACCAGAAAAAGGAAACGTTATCGACAATCGAAGCGATGCAAATATTTCCACTGGTAAGCCCCTCTTTGCGGCACGAGAAAATTACAGTGGCTTCTGGTTGATCGAAGCCACCGATGTAGAGACGGCGCAGCGACTTGCATTTGCAGGTTCCAAGGCCTGTAATCGCAAAGTTGAGTTACGTCCACTCCTCGGATAATGAGAAATAACTAAGGGGAGAAATTTTTTATCCGCCTAGTAAAAGTGGCGTTCTAAATATCTCAGTCAAGAGATCGTTCCCAAAATCCATACCCAGGGCTACATTCGAACCACGGGTAATATCAATTTTCAATTGAATGGAGTTGCCAAATGACCGATTACGCTGCACCCGGCACTGCGGGTAGCAAAGTCACTTTCAAGCCACGTTATGACCACTGGATTAACGGTGGATATGTCAAGCCATCATCTGGCCAATACTTTGAAAACATCACACCGGTAACCGGAAAGGTCTTCTGTGAGATAGCGCGCGGTAACGCGGCTGATATCGACCTTGCTCTCGATGCTGCACATGCTGCGGCACGTGCTTGGGGTAAGACTTCAGCCACGGCTCGCGCAGTTATTTTGAATAAGATCGCCGATCGCATGGAAGCAAATCTTGAAATGCTCGCAGTTGCAGAGACATGGGATAACGGCAAGCCAATCCGCGAAACCATCCATGCAGATATGCCACTTGCTATCGATCACTTCCGATACTTTGCGGGTGCTATCCGTGCGCAAGAGGGTTCACTTGGCGAAATCGATGATGACACCATCGCGTATCACTTCCATGAGCCGCTCGGAGTAGTGGGTCAGATCATTCCTTGGAACTTCCCCATCCTCATGGCCGTATGGAAGCTTGCTCCTGCACTCGCTGCGGGAAACTGCGTAGTTCTTAAGCCAGCCGAACAAACACCAGCATCCATCATGGTTTTGATGGAACTCATCGCTGATCTCCTTCCTGCCGGTGTACTTAATGTAGTTAATGGCTTTGGTGTGGAAGCAGGCAAGCCGCTTGCTTCCTCTTCACGTATTGCCAAGATCGCCTTCACCGGCGAGACCACCACAGGTCGCCTCATCATGCAGTATGCGTCCGAGAACATCATTCCGGTGACTCTCGAACTGGGCGGTAAGAGTCCGAATATCTTCTTTGCTGACGTAGCTGCTGAAAACGATGCGTTCTACGACAAAGCGCTAGAAGGTTTCACGCTCTTCGCGTTAAACCAGGGCGAAGTCTGTACTTGTCCTTCCCGTGGCTTGATTGACACCAAGATCTACGACAAGTTCCTCGGTGATGTCACCAAGCGAACACAAGCCATCGTGCAGGGCCACCCACTTGATCTCTCCACCATGATTGGTGCGCAAGCATCAAACGATCAACTAGAGAAGATCCTCTCCTACCTTGAAATTGGTAAAAAAGAGGGTGCCAAGGTGATCACCGGAGGCGAGCGCGCAGATCTTGGCGGCGAACTTTCGGGCGGTTACTACGTCACACCCACCATCTTCGAAGGCAAGAACTCAATGCGTATCTTCCAAGAAGAAATCTTTGGACCAGTCGTTTCGGTGACTAAGTTCGATGGCTTCGACAATGCAATGGAGATCGCAAACGACACCCTCTACGGTTTGGGTGCCGGTGTCTGGAGCCGCGATATGAACACTGCCTACCGCGCAGGGCGTGAGATCCAGGCTGGGCGCGTATGGACTAACTGCTACCACGCATACCCAGCGGGCGCAGCATTTGGTGGTTACAAAGCCTCCGGAATTGGTCGCGAAAACCATAAGATGATGCTCGATCATTATCAACAAACGAAAAACCTCCTTGTTTCCTACTCACCTAACAAATTGGGGTTCTTCTAAACCGAAGGGATACGTATGGAGGCCATACCACCCCGCGTTGAATTGACAAGCGCCGCCGAAGACCTACTTCGGAAGCTCTATTCAATCCATGGTCCACTGATGTTTCATCAATCAGGCGGATGCTGTGATGGCTCTTCTCCCATGTGTTATCCGGCCGGTGAATTCCGGGTGGGTGGCGCAGATGTAAAACTTGCAGAGTTGAAAGTGGCTGACATTCCAGAATCGATTAGGTTCTGGATGTCAGCCTCTCAATTTGAGTATTGGAAACATACCCACCTCACCGTTGATGTGGTCGACGGACGTGGGGGAGGATTCTCTCTCGAATCTCCCGAAGGTAAACGCTTCCTGATTCGTTCCCGGCTCTTCTCGGATCAGGAGTGGGAAATTCTGGAATCTGAGGTGCTCCCTACGGGGGCGTATTGATTAACACCAGTACCGAATCGGGCAAGTAGGATTTGGACATGAAATTGCACTCAACGGTGGTGGTGATCCCCACCTTCAATGAGGCGCAAAATCTTGAATTGTTACTCCCACAACTCCTTCTCCTTGATCTCGATATTTTGATAGTTGACGACTCCTCCCAAGATGGCACTGCTGCAGTGGCCGAGCGAATAGATGCAGGCACTGGCCGTATCTCCATACTTTCGAGACCTTCAAAGATGGGTCTTGGTAGCGCATATATCCAAGGTTTTCGTCTATCTCTTGAGGCTGGTTATGAAACCCTCATTCAAATGGATGCTGATGGATCCCATCGCGTCACGGATTTGCAAAAGATGATTGCGGAAGCAGCGGGCTCGCCTAGTCAAGATTTATTCATCGGTGCTCGGTGGATTCCAGGTGGCAAAGTTGAAAATTGGTCGAGGCATCGAGAATTACTTTCCAGGGGAGCTAACCGTTATTCAAAATTGGCACTTGGCACCGATGTCAACGACATGACGGCTGGCTTTCGAATCTACCGCGCTGCACTGCTGCGCAAGATGGATCTCGACGGCATTCGCTCGCAAGGGTATAGCTTTCAAATTGAGATGACTCGAGAGGCTTTGCGCGTAGGCGCCAATGTGCAAGAAGTCCCGATCACTTTCATTGAACGCACTATCGGCAAAAGCAAGATGAGTTCAGAGATTGTTGTTGAGGCGATGGTGAAAGTAACTCAATGGGGAATATCCCGAGTAATTAGACGTTCACGTTAGGCGGTTAGGCCTCAACGAGTTCAAGTGGAGCGCCCTCAACGGTCCAGATGATGAAGGATCGCTTACTGGCAAACGGGCCCGTATCCAGAGTGTGAATTTCAGTGCACTCGAAACCACCGTCAGCGGTAATTCGTGAGTGCACCTCATCAAGCTCATTGCACGTAAAAGTGACCAACGCGGTGCCGCCAGGCGTACTTCCGCGAGTGATACCTGTGCTCGGATGGAGTTTCTCTTCCGGGTGTCCTTGCAGCTCGATCGCCCCGCCACCCGTACCTAGCCCACCGCTCTTACAGAAAACCATTTGAATCAAGTGATCATCACTAAGTCCCCAGCCCACATGGAATGGTCCGGAAGTGAGTTCAACATCCATGAGACGTGGCATTTGCAGAATATCGAGAAGCAAGTGACGGCCCCGCTCGTACTCCGTAGTGCGAAGGTGCATCTCAAAAGTACGACCAACACTTGCTGAAGTGTGGGGAAAATCTCGACCGTCCGGTTGTGAAACTGCTTGTGTCAACATCACATGGTTACCCCACGGCATGAGCCAGCAGGCAGACCGATGCACGTTGCTGTTCTGTTCAGAGAAGTCCGCATTAAAAGGCGCGATCACTTCTACTACTCCGGGAAATGCCTTAATGCGTCTGGCAGCTTCATCCAGTTCTGAAGTGACCACTTCGATGGAATCCCATCCGCGTGGAAATCCTGTTGATTTAGCTCGAGCCTGGCCACTCACAATAACTACTTGACCAGTTGTTTCACCCGGGCCAGAGAGTAGCGCCCAAGGTCGGGACTCCTCATGGCCAAAGAGCTCTGAGAATTCGCTCGCTTGCTCACCTTGGTCGAGTAAGTCGTACTCCATTGCATGCAAGAAGAAATCCAGCGCGCTCTCGATGTCTCCTACTTCGATCCAGGTGGCTTTGAGGGCTTGCAGATAGGG
>CAFBMD010000038.1_pt1 | contig 10610 bp, 10 predicted proteins | sample 7268561 | NCBI WGS metagenome assembly CAFBMD01 (sample SAMEA6814049, study PRJEB35770) | freshwater metagenome | biome: Freshwater; feature: Freshwater reservoir; material: water | place: Czech Republic | collected 2017-05-23 | depth 30m m | reverse complement strand
TCGATTCGCTACCGCATTCCGTGGAGTGGATGGTCGTGCCAAATTGCAATCTGGCGAATGGATCGCAATCTTCGGTTGTGGAGGTGTGGGGCTTTCAAGCATCATGATCGCCAAAGCCCTTGGTGCGCGGGTGATCGCAGTAGATGTAAATGAAGGTGCGCTGGAGAAGGCGAAAACAGCTGGCGCTGAGTTCACCATTAATTCTCGAAACATAGAACCGACAGAGAAGATCAAAGAGATCACTGGTGGTGGCGCTCATGTGGGCATTGACGCACTCGGATCCGAAGGCACTGCGAGCCAATCAATCATGAGTCTGCGACGTCGTGGTCGACATGTACAGATCGGGTTACTCTTGCCGGTCGATCAGAATTCGCGCATTCCGATGCAGCGCGCACTCAGTTACGAATTGGATTTATTCGGAAGTCATGGAATGTCAGCGATGGATTATCCCAAGATGCTGATGATGATCTCCGAGAGTCAACTCAATCCAGAATCACTTATCGAGCGAACCATCTCACTTGAGGAAGCTGCCAAAGAATTGCCACTCCTAGATACGGCATTGATCACCGGCATCACCATCATTAAGCCTTAGAAAGGAGAGCAGGATGGATTCTCACATAGGTCACATGGATTGGAAACACGGCCAGACGTGGTATCGCGTTGTCGGAGACCTAAAGAGCGGCCTCACTCCACTGGTAGTACTGCATGGCGGCCCCGGAGCTTGTCATAACTATTGCGAACCCATCGCTGATCTCATCGCCCCTAGCGGGCGCGCCGTGGTGCTCTATGACCAGATTGGTTGCGGCGACTCGACGCTTCTTCCAGATAAACCAAAAGAGTTTTGGACGCCGGATTTATTTATGGAGGAACTCGAATTACTCCTTACACACCTAGGAATCCGAGAGAAATATCTAGTGATCGGGCAATCGTGGGGCGGCATGCTCGGGATGCAATTTGCTATCACGCAGCCTTCAGGGTTGCAGGCTCTCATCGTTGCCGACTCACCCGCCAGCATGAAGCTCTGGTTGTCTGAAGCAAATCGCTTGCGCGAAGAGTTGCCACCTGGAGTAAATGAAATTCTTCTCAAACACGAATCTGCAGGCACCACCGATGATGCAGAGTACACCTCTGCAGTCAGTGTCTTCTACGATCGCCACCTCTGCCGAGTACCCGCACCCGCATGCGTACTTGAAGGGCGGAGAAAGCAAGCTCTCGATCACACGGTGTATCACACGATGAATGGCCCCAGCGAATTTCACGTGGTCGGCACTTTGCGGGATTGGGATATCACCGACCAACTTCACAACATATCGGTACCAACGCTCTTAATATCTGGCGCGCACGACGAAGCCACACCTTTAATGGTCAAGCAAATCCACGATCGCATTCCAGGAGCGCTCTGGGAGCTCTTTCCAGAATCTTCACACTTGCCTCATATTGAGGAACCCGCACGCTTCAAAAGGGTTGTCACTAATTTTCTCGCCAACTTTTAACTCAACCTTGAATGGCGTTTAGGTAAAGAAAAGGCCCTCGCTTTCGCGAGGGCCTTCATTTCGTAGCGGGGACAGGATTTGAACCTGCGACCTCTGGGTTATGAGCCCAGCGAGCTACCGAGCTGCTCCACCCCGCGTCGGTATTGCGATGGTATGCGCTTCACGCATACATCGGCAAATCCACCAGCCGTGCGTTACTTCCCTGAGGCTGAAACAGCTCGTGAGATGGCAACTTTGAGTCGGTCCTGTGCCTTCCCGTAAGCCGCGAAGTCACCCTTAGCAAGTGCGGCTTGGCCGTCGGCTAGTGCGCGCTGCGCATCGAGAAGTGCTTGGTCAAGGCTTGTCGCTGTCGTAGCAGTGCCAGTTGTGGTGGAGCCAGTACCTGTACTAGTTCCTGCGCTGGAGCCACCACCAGTTGTGGCACCTGCATTACCGCCAAAGACTTGATCAAGTGCGCCCTGCAAGTTGTCGTCGAAGCCGATTTGATCACCGAAAGCAACGAGCACCTTCTGTAGCAGCGGATACGAGGCAGTGTTTGATGTCGCTCGCACAAAGACTGGTTGCACGTAGAGCAATCCGCCACCTACCGGCAACGTCAACAAGTTACCGAGCACGACATCAGAACCACCTTGACGCAAGAGTGTGAGCGCTTGCGATACGGCCGGTCTGGCTTCGAAGTTAGAAGAAACTTGCGAAGGTCCGGGGACGTTGGTGCTTCGTGGGACTTGGAGCACCCGAATCTTTCCGTACTCCGGTCCAGGTTCTGCCACAACTGCCGCAAAGGCCGAGAGGTTTTCCCGGCCGCCCCGAGGAACAAATGGTGTGGTGAGCGAGAACGAGGCCTTTGTCGTACCAGGCATCTTTAACGTCAAGTAATACGGCGGCTGATTAGATGCGTTACCGCCGAAGGTGGAAGGATCCTTAGGAACCTTCCAGAAATCTTGTCCACCATAAAAAGCTGCTGCACTTTGTACGTGGTACTCACTCAATACATCGCGTTGTACGCGGAAGAGATCTTCCGGATAACGAAGGTGCTCCATCAAATTCTTTGAAATAGCGCTCTTCGGCTTAACTATTCCTGGATAAATCTTGCTCCACACCTTGAGCACTGGATCCTTGTCATCCCATGCATAGAGCGAGACTGTTCCATCGAAAGCATCAACTGTTGCCTTCACCGAGTTGCGAATGTAATTGACAGACTTCTCAATGGCTGTGGCACCACGAGCATTCGTAATGGAATCAGCAGTTGCGGTGCTCAGCAGAGTCTGCTTGGAGTAAGGAAAACTTGATGAAGTGGTGTAGGCATCAATGACCCAGAGCACCTTGCCATCAACGATAGTTGGGTACGGATCTGAATCGAGCGTAAGCCAAGGAGCTACCTTGGCAACGCGGGTGGCTGGGTCGCGGTCAAAGAGAATGCGTGACTTGGGGTTGATCAGGTTTGAAAGCAGAATTCTCTGCTCTCCGTACTTCAGAGCAAAGACTGCCTTGTTAAGGAGCGAGCCCACCGGCACGCCACCTTTACCCGTATAGGTGTAATTCTTCTGACCGTTTTCGGATTTATCATCCGGATAATCGAGCTCGTTAAGGCCAGTACCGCCACCGACAATTGAATATTCTGGAGAGTTCTCACCAAAGTAAATGCGTGGCTGATACTCGCCCAACTTCCCACTTGGCGGAATATTTCCCTCGGTAAATTGTGGTTTTCCGTCAGCATCGCGCACATTCCCAAATGCCGCAGCCACACCAAAACCATGGGTATAGACCAGGTGATCGTTGATCCAATTCCGACTTGGGCTTCCGGCAAGATCCAGCTCGCGAACAGCAACCACCATGTCGCGTGTGACGCCATCTACCTTGTAACGATCAATGTCGAGAGAGTCAGAAAATGAGTAGTAAGGCTTTATCTGCTGCAATTGTCGGAAAGTGGGCGAGAGAAGATTGGGATCCATTAATCGAATGCTGGCAGTCGTTTGCGCATCATTATTGAGTTGTCCCGCGGCCGTTGTGGTGGTCGCCTGATATTCCTGCACCTCAACCTTGTCCAAACCATATGCGGTACGAGTTGCATCGATGTTGCGCTGAATGAACGGTGCTTCCTTCGACGACTCAGAGGGCTTCACTTGGAATTGCTGAATGACTGCAGGATAAACGCCAGTGATCAGTAATGCGCTGACGAGCAAGAGGCCTATACCTGCGACGGGCAGAGTCCAGGATTTGCGCACGATATTCGCGAAAAAGAGTAATGAACAAAGTATTGCGATACCCGCAAGAATTGATTTCGCGGGAAGCGAGGCATTGACATCTGTGTACGAAAGACCTGTGAAGAGACGACCTTCCTTCGTGGATAGCACGAAGCGATCCGTCCAGTAGGCAGCTGCTTTCAACAGAACGAAGAGCCCAAGGAGAACAGAGATCTGCACGCGCGCGGTAACCGTACTGCGATCCCCTGCGGACTGAAGGCGGATTCCACCGTAGATGTAATGCACGGCAACTGTCGCGATGATTGCGAAAATGAGAGTGGAGAATCCCCAGGTGAGCATGGCCCGATACCAAGGGAGGTCAAAGGCAAAGAATGAAATATCTTTTCCGAATTGTGCATCCTTAATTCCAAAAGGGACTGAATTACGCCATATAAGCAGGGTTTTCCAGAGCGCAGCACCTGCCGAACCGGAGAAGAAGAAGACCGCGAGCGCGCCACCAATGAAGATTAATTTACGAAGGGGCTCAATCTGCTGGCGGTATCGATCGAGTGATTCCATTTCCATCGAAAGCGGCGCGTAGAGAGGGCGTCGTTTGTATGCAATCAATACGTTGGTGAGCACGATGGCCGCCGTCAATACGCCAAAGCCCACGAAGAGCACGCCCTTGGTCAGCAATTGCGTCTTCCAGACCGCCGTGGAATCCACCGAAACAAACCAGAGGTAATCGGCATAGAAGCCACTGAGTGAGACAAAAGCAACCACGATCACCGCCAAAATGATGATGGTGAGCAAGAAGGGACGGCGGCGGCGAAGGCCAGAAAAATCGGGGCGAGGCATTGATTCCATAATGCGAGGTTAGCGGGTCTGAACACCTCCAGGCGACAGGAAATGGCCACCTCTCAGGGGTTACTCAGCAAAGGTAAGGGCGAGCGCCTCAGCCATCCCCGGGAGGAGTTCTGGCCCAGCCATAATGGCGTTCTCGTCGTCGTAGGCGCGCATCCTCATGGCGCACTCTTGGGATCCATCTCGAAGTACCCCGACCACCATCCGGACCTCTTGTCCGTGCTCGGCCACCCACTCAGCGAGTGCTGCCTCAGAGAGCTCGCCCTCAAACTCAACAGGGGGCTCTTCGTTGACGATCAAACGCTCCAAGACCAGCGCCGCACCAAAGACTTCTGCCGACCACGAAATCGTTCCCAAGAAGTCTTCGATAGTGCCAGTTAACTCCACATCCTCTTGCTCGATTGCGGTGAGTGAAGTGGGTGATTTATCTGCGAGCGCTGCTGCCATCTCTGGAGCGCTCTCGATGACATCCGCAGTGGGAACCAACGCATAGAGCACGATTCCCCGGCTCCACCCGGCCTTGGCGCACTCGCGCTCTATTTCCAGGACTGTTTCTTTCAACGCGCTCATAGGTCGAGTCACTTTCCACACTTCCTATCAATTCCAGAATCGACCGCCGTAGCATTTTCTAGATACATCACTGCCGCACCGACGTCGCGCACACCCACGACAGTGAGGCCAGATTCCTGAACTGTAATGTTCTTGCAATTATCAAGAGGTGCAAGAAAGAGAGTGGCACCAGCGCGCTTTGCGCCACGAATCTTTTCGTCAATGCCGCCGATAGCACCTACTTTTCCGTCTGGCGTGATCGTTCCCGTCCCCGAAATGATGCGCTTCTTGGCAAGGGAACCAGGAGTGAGTTTCTCGACCACTCCCAACGTAAAGAGCAGACCAGCGCTTGGTCCACCAATCTCTCCAGCTGCAATTTCTATTTTGAAAGGTAACTGCGGCACTACTCCCGCGCTTACTCCCAAGAGCGTGCGCTTACCACTCCCCTCAGCCGTTACTACATTGACCTTTTGTGAAACTCCAGCGCGCGAATACTCAACTTCTACGCTTTGCCCTGGCTTCACGTTTTCCAATTGGGTCTTGATGGTGGAGATGTCAATAATCTTCACGCCATTAACTGCAAGTATGACATCTCCTTTCTTGAAGATGCTTGCTGCTGATGTGTTAGCGATCGCTCCCGCAACTTGAACACGAGTAGTCACTGGGTATTTCAAGTATTTGAGGGCGGCGAGCATGGCGTTTTGCTGAGACGAGGTCATTGCCGCGCTCTCTTCTTCCTTCACCACGGCAGAACTCTTTGTTGGCGCATAAATACTTGCCCGTGGCATCACAACTGATTCGGTATTAAACCAAGCCGGCAAAATATAGAGCGCGCGCGCCGAATAATCTGGGTTCGTTACCGAAACCGTTGTGAGACGGAGTTCTCCATCACTTGGGAAAGTTTCCTGACCAGATATCTGAATATATGGAGTGCTAACTTTTTTCACTTTATATGAAGAGAGCACATCCGTTGTTGGCCCGGGTGAAAAGACTACATAAGGAAGTGGAATGAAGAGCGCGGCTACTACCCAGAGTGCCGCAATACTTTTTACCAAACCGTGCCAAGTGATATTTCCAAACCTATTTCTCATCGGTGCCGAAGGCCTTCTTGAAACGCTCATGGTCTGACATGGTGGTGTAAGGGCTAGCCGGTCCCCGTGATCGGCCTTTCCAGATGACATAAATGGTCGCAGCCACGGTCGCTACCAAAGGGATGAGTAACCAGACGAGTGCGGACACAAGGAAGAGCGTAGTTCAGATTCTTACGGCGTACCGACCCAATGCGTACTTCCATCGAGATAAAACTCCTCTTTCCAAATGGGAACTTCACTCTTCAGCGTATCTATCAGTAGTTGGCAGGCGGAAAAGGCATCGTCACGATGGACAGTGGCCACCCCACAAATCACCGCAATCTCTCCGATCGCAAGCTCTCCTACGCGGTGAACGGCCATGATTTGAAGTGGTGTGAATTCTGCGCTTACGTCGGCTACCACTTTGGCCAATCGGTCCAAGGCGGTGGGATGGGCGGTATAAATGAGCCCACTCACTGCCTTACCTTCGTTCTCTTCCCGAACGCGACCCACAAAGAGCGCAACTCCTCCGGAGGCCGAATCTGCCAGCGCCTCGTAGGCCCTATCGAGATTCAGCGGATTTTCCGAGATCTCTATGGTGGGTACGGGAAGAGAATTCACGTCTACAAGGTTACGGTTAATGGAGCCCGTTAGGTAACTCATGAGAATTCTTATGGTGAGCACGAGAGAAGGAGCGCCAGATGAGCGGATTTGGATTTACTGGAGATGGCTTCGGTAATGAAGAAGGCAAGGGCATGCCCGACCTAGGCGCCCTCTTTACCCAACTCGGCAAGATGTTCAGTGGCGAGCCAGGTGCGCTCCCCGAATCCACCATTCGTGACATCGCCCGTGGTCAATTGGGAAACGATCGATACATCGGCCATATAGATCTCGCTGAAGTTACCGAGGCGCTCAATCTTGCAGACCTGTGGATCAATGACACCACCGCATTCCCTAGCGCGCTGCGCACTCCTCAAGCTTGGTCAAAAGCTGACTGGGTGGAATCGACCATGTCTGGCTGGATGAATCTAGTCGCACCTATGTCAAAGAGTCTCACCGATGGCCTTACCAAGAGCTTGACTGAGAGCCAGGTCGAAGGGATAGAACTCTCCGCAATGACCACGGGACCACTCGCAGGAGTATTTCAACAGATGACCGGAATGCTTCTTGCCCAGCAAGTAGGTGGCACGGTGGCTGCCGTCGCAAAGCTCACTACGGGAAGCGCAGATACCTCGCTCCCCCTCGCATCAGATGGTGTGGCCGCACTTATCCCCACAAACGTGAACGAGTGGGGTGAAGGCCTTGGGATTGACATGCGCGATGTGCGTCTCTTTTTAGCACTTCGCGAAATCGCCGGCACTCGCCTCCTTGCTGAAGTGCCTTGGCTCAGAGGTCGCCTCACAGATGCGGTGACTGCATACGGCAGCGGAATTCAAATAGATGTACAAGCAATTTCCGATCAAGCTATGGATGTCATGAATGCACTTCAAGAAGGCGCTGATCCACGTTCACTTTTCACTCCAGCAACCACTCCCGCACAAGAACTTGCGTTAGCTCAACTTGAAACGCTACTTGCACTCTTCGAAGGATGGGTTAATCACGTCGTGCATCTTGCAATTGCAGAACGTCTCCCCAGCCACGTAGCCCTCGAGGAGAGTTCGCGTCGTAAGCGCGTATCTCAAAATCCCACAACTACGGTTTTCCAAAGTTTGGTCGGGCTGGAAGTCTCTCCTCGACTTTCACGTGAAGCTACACATTTTTGGAATGTGGCGCTAGATCTCAAAGGTCTCGAGGGAAGAGATGAACTCTGGAGCCACCCCGACCTACTCCCTGCAGCCCTTGAGATGCAAGACCCCGCAGCATTCCTCTCCTCCACTAGCGCGCCTGATGATCTTTCAGGACTCGATCCCGCATGAGCCTACGTATCAAGGCCCTGGATACGCTTTCGACATTTAATGATGGCGAGTTGGGCCAACTTGACCTGCGCCAACGCTACTTACGACACATAGAAATCAATGAAGATGCCTTTGAAAAGAAGTGCGCGGCTGCCCACATCACCGTGAGCGCCTTGGTACTAGATCACACGCGGAGAAAAGTTTTATTGACGTTACATCCGAAAGTGGGGCGGTGGCTCCAACTCGGCGGCCACTGTGAAGTGAGTGATGCTTCCCTAGAGGATGCCGCACTTCGTGAAGCGCGCGAAGAATCTGGACTTACACACTTTGATTTTTTGATTGACGGGCCAGTGCAACTCGATGCACACATCATCAATTGTCGTGGCGATGGATTAGTCACCCACCTTGATGTGCAATTCGTGCTAGTCGCACATGAGAATCAGGAGATTGCGATAAGCAATGAATCACTCGATCTAAAGTGGTTTAACTCAAGCGAGCTTCCACAAGATTGTGATTTTGCGCTAGTGCGTCTTTTAGATCGAGCGCAACAAATTCTCGCTCATTGAATACAAATAAAAGCCAAGCCCCCGGGGCGCACGTTCTAATCTCTGCCTTCCCCTTGCAGACATCAGACCGGTTATCCGGAGGCTTGGTAAAGCGAACGCTACGAAAAGAAAAGTGGCTGGTCAATATGTGAAGATTTCGCTTACTCGACCGTGGCGACTCAGGTGCACCCGGCCCTGTTGATTACCTGGGGATAGCAACGAACTTCCATCAAGAACAAGTAGCCGCTGATTCCGCGCCTTGCTCACTTTTCAGGCGGCGAACTGGGCAAATGCTCGACTTTTCAGCCTTCATTCGTCCTTAAGGCTTTCCCACACCGGTGGATATCGTGGCTGGCGCATTGTGTATAAACCTCCTGGCAGTAGCGCACGAAATCTCGCGATCTCTCAAGGCGAAGTTCAGAGTTGACAGCTTTTGAAAAAGAGTTCGATACGGTGAGTGCATGTCATTCTTTCGCTCTCAGATGAACGCGAATAATGACGACTCATTTCAACCTATTCCCGGTCTTGGCAGCGGTGTGGAAGTGCGCCGAAGTGCGCGCCGCAAACGTACTATTTCGGCACATCGTGAAGGCGAAAATGTAGTCATCTCTATTCCGGCCAACCTCAGCAAACGCGAAGAAGCTGATGCCGTACGCGAAATGGTTGAGCGCATGAATAAGCATGATTTGAAGAAGAAGATCTCAGATGAAGATTTGGAAGTGCGATCACTCGCTCTCGGCGCAAAGTACTTCGAAGGTTTAGCTCTTCCACGTAGCGTGCGGTGGGTGAGCAATATGAGAGAACGCTGGGGATCCTGCACGCCCGAAGATGGTTCAATTCGCATCTCAGATCGTGTGCGCCTCATGCCCGAATACGTACTCGACTACGTGCTCGTGCACGAGTTAGCTCATCTCATCGAAATTGGGCATAACCCCGCCTTCTATGAATTGGAGAATCGCTACCCTGAGCGTCTCCGAGCTGAGGCCTATCTGGAAGGGTGGCAGGCAGGCCACGGACAAGGAGAAAGTAGCTAAACCGGACATTTGCCGCTGATTTCTCCACGAATCGCCGCCAGGCTGCCTCACGCTCAGCCGAGCGCCAGGTATGGTGAACTCAAGATCGAGCGGGAGGAAACTTATGACAGAGACTTACAAGGGCGATGCATACTGCGTCAAGTGCAAGGAGAAGCGTGACTTCGAAGGTCACGTAGTTGTCTCCGAGTCAGGTCGCAGGATGGCCAAGGGCAAGTGCAGCGTATGCGGCACCACGCTCAATCGCATTCTCGGCAAGGCATAACGAACACACTTCCAAAAGAGGCGCCGACTCTGTCGGTGCCTCTTTTGCTTTTCCCTCACTTCTGCGTCACGCATACCTGACCCGCGGCTATCCCGCACCGCCGGCAAGATCCCGCTTGTGGGAAGCCGCTCACCTTCACTCTGTTAACTCTGCATACTCACCGCCATGACCCATCCGCGATTTGCCTCTGGAACTTTCTATGCGCCCCTTCGCGGCGGACAATATGTCGGAGATGGAGTGCGCGGCACTCTTATCACTGGCGAGGCCGCTGCCGCCATTCCACTCATTAACGGGCGTCGAGATGAGAGTGAGATCGCGCTCTCTCTCGATCTACCCATTCCAACTGTCACTGCGCTACTCACTCGACTCAACGATCTCGGATATCTCGCACAGGTAAAACCACGCACCGGAGTAGTGGCCATCTACGGATCAGACCGCAGCGCTCAACTCCTGGCGCTTAATTTATATCTCTGTGGAGTTGAAGATTTAGTGTTAATGGATCGCAGACCCGTCACTTTGGCCGACTCGGGAGGAGCCTTGCTCACCCCTGCAGAAGTGGGTAAACCCTTCTCGACTGCGGTAACGGAAAGAATTCAAGAGATCGTCTTTCTCTCGCGCTCGACTCTGCACCCTGCGCCCAGCGTGCAAGACGCTGAACTCTTCGTCTCGACGCAAGCATTTCCCCCAGAAGTCGAAGCGGAAGCAATGCGCACGG
>CAFBMD010000030.1_pt1 | contig 12427 bp, 9 predicted proteins | sample 7268561 | NCBI WGS metagenome assembly CAFBMD01 (sample SAMEA6814049, study PRJEB35770) | freshwater metagenome | biome: Freshwater; feature: Freshwater reservoir; material: water | place: Czech Republic | collected 2017-05-23 | depth 30m m | reverse complement strand
GGTCTTGCTGGCACCCTCAATTCAATTCGAAGTGTGACGGCGCAGGCATCTGATGACTTCAGCATCATCTTCTCGGTGATTGCAGCCGTCGTAGTGGGTGGAACTTCAATCGCAGGTGGTTCTGGTGCCATTTGGCGAAGTGTGGTTGGCGTCTTCTTCATTGCGTTCATCGTGAATGGTTTCAACTTAAATGGTGTTGATCCGGTCTATCAACGCATCATTCAAGGCGCAGTGATTTTGACGGCCGTGGGTGCTGATGCCTGGTCCAGGCGCGATAAGAGTTAGTAAATAGCGAGAATATTTAAGAAGCCGAAGAGAGACGGCGACCAATAATCGATTCGCGCTCTTCTTCAGAGAGACCGCCCCAGATTCCATAAGGTTCGCGCACGGCTAAGGCATGCGCCCGGCATTGGGCAAGGACTGGGCAGGTGTTGCAGACGGCTTTGGCAGCCATCTCGCGATTGCGCCGGCGTGGGCCGCGCTCGCCTTCCGGATGGAAGAACATTTCGGTGGGCAGCTCACGGCAGAGACCCTGCATCTGCCAATCCCAGCGGTCTGCCACTGGTCCTGGAAGCCTCGATACCTCAGTCATGATGACCCTTCTTTTAAGTTAGACCCACAGTACAACCGCGCCATAAGTTGTTCAAGCCCCCCCCTGTTCAACACGCCGCGTTTCGACTCGCGCGCCAGGATATTGAACGCGACAATGCATATATCACGGGTAATTTGAACGGAAACGGGGGGTTAAGAGTGAGCCAATTCACGGTTGCTGTCGTGGCTCGCCGGCTCGGAATTGCCCCCGCCACCCTACGGACGTGGGATCGGCGTTACGGGCTGGGTCCCGGCGAACATGCCGCTGGCTCACATCGTCGTTACTCGGAAGACGATTTTGGTCGCCTTCAAGTGATGCGCCGCCTCATCGCTGCCGGCATCGCACCTGGAGATGCTGCCAAACGAGCACTTGCCGCGGACCCTGAAGTGAAGGAAAGCGCTGACTTCGCCGACGAACCGGTCGATTCACTCGCAGATTTGTTGCTGGCGCTGCATGCGTTAGACGTGAATTTCATACGCACCACCCTGCGCGCGCAATTGAAGAGTTTTGGCGCGATAGCAACTTGGCATCATTCGATCGCACCGCTGCTGCGGGAGTTAGACGAACAATGGGAAGAGCGCGATCACGCCATTGCAATGGAGCATTCGCTCTCTTCACTGCTCATGGAGATACTGGGTGAATCTTCACAAGTAGAAAGTCCCATCAATACGCGCCCAATTCTTCTCACTTCCGCTCCCGAAGAGCAGCACGTTCTTCCCCTCTATGCATTGGCTGCTGCACTGGCCGAAAAATCTATAGCTACACACTTACTTGGTGCGAGAACTCCATCGAGAGCAATTGCTGCGGTCATAGCAAAGAATGGGCCATCAGCTGTCTTTATCTGGTCACAAAGTTCGCAGAGTTCGCAACTTGTAGATTTCTCCTGCTTTCCATCGATCCGCCCGGCTCCACGAATCGTTACTGGGGGTCCAGGTTTTGCGGAGATGCCTCACCCTGCTGGGGCGGTTCACGCCCGCTCTATTGATGAAGCGATGAGCCTCATCGGCGGCCCCCTCGGCCTGTAGAGCAGGCTGCCAGGAGCGCTCAATTCCCCAGTAGGCTTGCCCTATCAAAGTGGTCCCATTGAGGTGGCCCCATTGAGTTAGGGAGGGCGAGCGTGAACGAAGACGAAAAAGTCGTGGGCCTAGGCCTCACTTTTGACGACGTGCTCCTCCTGCCAGATTCCAGCGATGTAGTGCCGAGCGAAGTGGATACGACTACACGTTTCACCAACTCGATCTCACTCAGAATTCCACTTGTTTCATCGGCGATGGATACCGTGACGGAATCGCGTATGGCGATCGCGATGGCGCGCCAAGGTGGACTCGGAATTATTCATCGCAATCTCTCGATTGAAGATCAGTGCAGTCATGTTGATCTAGTCAAGCGGAGTGAAGCGGGCATGATCACGCAGCCGGTAACAATTTCTCCTGATGCCTCACTCGCTGAGATGGATGCGCTCTGTGGACGTTTCCGTATCTCAGGATTACCTGTCGTGCAAGGCGATGGAGAACTTATCGGAATTGTGACTAATCGCGATCTGCGCTTTGAAACGGATTACTCAAAGCCAGTCAGTTCGGTAATGACTCGCATGCCGCTTGTGGTGGGCCATGTGGGCATCAGTTCAGATGATGCGATGGCTCTGCTTCGAGATCACAAAATTGAAAAGCTTCCACTCATCGACGAGCGCGGGCGCCTCAAAGGACTTATCACTGTCAAAGATTTCACGAAAGCCGACAAGTATCCGTTCTCCACGAAGGATGATGCTGGCCGTTTGCGCGTAGGCGCCGCAGTAGGTGTGGGCGAAGATGGTTTCAAACGTGCGATGGCACTGATTGAGGCTGGTGTAGATGTACTAGTAGTTGATACTGCGCACGGCCACCAGATGGCAGTGCTCGATGCCATCAAGCGCATCAAGTCGAATTCAAGTATTGAAGTTGTGGGCGGCAACGTGGCTACTCGTCGCGGAGCAGAAGCGCTCATCGCAGCCGGCGTAGATGCAGTGAAGGTGGGTGTTGGCCCCGGTTCCATCTGTACTACTCGTGTAGTTGCTGGCGTGGGCGTTCCGCAAGTAACTGCAATCATGGAAGCTGCGCGCGTTGCTCACGCTGCTGGTATTCCCATTATTGGTGACGGAGGTTTGCAATACTCCGGAGATATCGCCAAGGCCATTGTTGCCGGCGCAGACACCGTCATGGTCGGATCGCTCCTCGCAGGTTGCGAGGAGTCTCCTGGTGAACTGATCTTTATTAACGGAAAACAATTTAAGAGCTACCGTGGCATGGGTTCACTCGGTGCCATGCAGACACGGGGGAGTGCAAAGTCCTACTCGAAGGACCGTTACTTCCAAGATGACGTACTGAGCGAAGACAAACTTGTTCCAGAAGGCGTAGAAGGGCAAGTTCCTTTCCGAGGTCCAGTTTCCGCGGTAGCTCATCAGCTCGTCGGCGGGCTCCGCTCTGCCATGGGATATGCCGGCGCGCAAACAATTACTTATCTCCAAGAGCACGGACGTCTTATTCAGATAACCGCCGCTGGTCTTAAAGAGAGTCATCCGCACGATATTCAATTAACCGTCGAAGCACCGAACTATCACTCGCGATAAAGGGAGTACACATGTCTGAACTCGAGATTGGCCGGAGCAAGCGCGCTCGCCAAACATTCTCTTTCGACGATATCGCCATCGTGCCAAGCCGCCGCACACGCGATCCTGAAGAGGTTTCCATCAACTGGCAGATCGACGCGTACAAGTGCGAGCTTCCGCTCCTTGCGGCGCCTATGGATTCGGTCATGTCCATTGAGACCGCCATTGAAGTCGGCAAGTTGGGTGGCATCGGCGTGCTTAACCTCGAAGGTTTGTGGACACGCTACGAGAATCCAATGCCGCTCTACGAAGAGATTGCAAAGCTTGAAAAGGAAGATGCAACTCGGCGCATGCAAGAGATTTATAAGGCTCCGATCAAAGCTGAACTGATCACTGAGCGGCTTAAAGAGATTCGCGCTGCTGGTGTCACGGTTGCCGGCGCGCTATCGCCAGGCCACGTAGACGAATTTCATAAGGCTGTGGTAGCTGGAAATCCCGATCTCTTTGTGATCCGCGGTACGACGGTGAGCGCTGAGCATGTCGCCAAGGGAGGCGAGGCGCTTAACCTCAAGGAGTACATCTACCAACTTGAGGTTCCCGTAGTCGTCGGTGGCGTGGCATCGTATTCAGGTGCGCTACACGTCATGCGCTCTGGTGCGGTCGGGGTACTTGTAGGTTTCGGTGGCGGCGCGGCACACACCACTCGTTCCGTTTTGGGCCTGGCAGTTCCGATGGCATCTGCGGTTTCAGATGTGGCAGCTGCACGACGCGAATACCTTGATGAGTCCGGTGGACGTTACGTACATGTGATTGCTGATGGTTCCGTCGGTCGCTCTGGCGATATCGCCAAGGCAATTGCGTGCGGCGCAGATGCCGTCATGATGGGCTCACCGCTTGCGCGCGCGGTCAACGCCCCTGGCGCTGGCTGGCACTGGGGGAGTGAAGCACATCATCCAGAACTACCTCGAGGCGAACGCGTCTACGTGGGAACGGTGGGCACGCTTCAAGAGATTCTCCTCGGACCGTCACATACTGCCGATGGTTCGATGAATCTCTTTGGCGCACTTCGCCGCGCAATGGCGACGACTGGATACTCGGAATTGAAAGAGTTCCAACGCGTTGAAGTTGTCATCCAATCTCGCTAACGGTGCTTTGAAATCAAACCTCTACGTAAGCTCGTTCGCAGTAACCGGATGGCGATTCTGGCGGGGGCGTTAATTGGGGTAGTTGGAACCCGCTTTATGGAAGACGGGAACCTCCTAGTTTCCTCGGTCGTGGTCTTCCTGACTTCGAGTATCGCATTAGGTGTCTGGCTCCTGAGCAAGTGGATATCTAGGTTCTAAGCGCTTACACGCATTGAGGCTCGCTTGCTTCTGGGGATCAAAAGGATTCAACGGGTTGAGGTTGTCGTCCAATCTCGCTAGAGGTCCGTTCTGATACTCTCTCGGGGTATGCGAGCAGTTAAGATTTCGATCGTTCTTGTAACTTCTCTTATCATTCCATTTGCCGCGTCGACAGTCTCGTCCGCATCGTATTCAGTGTCTAGTACTTGGCCGAAAGTGCCGTCGATTGGATTCTCAGCAAGTGATGACAGCCTAATTGAAACTCAGTCGTACGTGACAGGGCTTTCTTATGCTGAAGGTGCTACGAGCGGGCTCTATACGCGAACTGTTTCGTGCGCATCTGTCGATGACAGTCTGTGCGCCAACGCAGATTCCATCTTTGCTCAAATGATCTTGCCACCTTGCTCAGCTACGGTGACTCAAATGTGTGTTCAATCGCTGGAGGTTTCAGATGCAAAGGGTGTGTTGCAGAAAGCATCATTAGGTTATGAAATACCGGGACAAAAGTATCCCGCGAGCAAGATCCGTAATTCTCCAGTGGGTGGTTCTCCGAGTGTGTGGAACGCCAAGGACTCACTTAATTCATCGGGGGCAGATGAATATGCGGTGAGTGTGAGTACTACCTTTCAGAATTATCAGAATAAAGGGTGCACTCAATTCGTTACGTCGCCTTGCGGATTTATGCGAGGGTTCCGGGCGAGGGTATATCCCATCGATCGAAGGTCGAACGTGGGAGGTGATCAAAAATGTCTCTGGGTAGAGGGCCAAAAGTGTGCCAAGAGTGTTGATTTTGCTCCTGGAGCACGCGCAGCAGTCACACTCCGAATTGATAATTTACTCACTGGATTCCTCTTTGGTCGAATGAAGAATGTAACTTTAGATTTAACTTCGCTTTCATTATCGACAAACCTCCTTCGAGTTGAAGCAGACCCTATTGATGTTCCAAAAATTTATGCATATGTTGCTAAAAGTGATTTAAGCAAATATCCCAAAATCGTAGATTATTGGAAAGATCGCAGGCAGCAGTTGGCCGCGACCGATTTCACTAGTAACGACACTGTGGATACAGGGCCATCTCCCGAATGGGCTATGGGGGACTTTACAGCTTTCGAAGATCTCGTTAAATCAGGTCCACTGGTTACCTCGATCTGGCGATTTGGTACCCAAAGTGGAAATGGAAGTGGCAGTAAGTGTTTCGATGACAAAAGTAAACTTCAAGGTTTAGTTACTACCAACGCCCCTACATATCTTCCGAATCCACCTGCCTTCGAAAACGGCGAGTTAGCTTACAAAGTAGCTGGAGCACATTACTTAGAGGATGGCGTAACTTTGTTTAAGGGATCGTATGACTTAGTCCTACGCAGTGATTTTGCCCGCTGCTTATATGGTTTTACGAATGCGCCGATGCAGGCAAAAATTTCAGTTGTTTCCACAGATGGTTCAACGCAAGATATTGCCACCGAATCACTGCGAGAAGACGCGGCTCGTGAATGGCTCTATCTCAGCGCGAAGAATTTCACCTTCTCTTCGCCTACCATTCGAGTGAAGTTGAGCCAGGCGATAGCTGTGGAAGCAAAGCCGACAAGCGGGGCAGCCACTTCCCAAGGAACAACTCCATCGACCGTTGCAAAAGAAGCAACTCCATCGACCGTTGCGAAAAAATCTACCGCGAAGCAAATCACTATTACTTGTGTGAAAGGTAAGACAATAAAGAAAGTCACGGGAACGAGCCCCACCTGCCCAGTTGGCTACAAAAAGAAGTGATTTGAGCGGGTCCTTCCAGCGGCTGGTTCGATGAAACTCATACGTAGGGTTTTGCGAAATAACAGGATCGCACTTCTCTTTGGCGCGCTGGTGGGTGTTATCGGCACTCGTTTCATGGAAGACGGCAATCTTCTAGTCACCTCAGTCTTAGTCATACTCACCACAACAATCTCACTTTGCATTTCGCTACTACTGAAAAGGCTCTTCCGTCGCTAAAGTCAGGGCAGGCCGATAGTGGACCTGGAGGCACTTTCAATGAGCGCAATCCCAACACTGATATGTCAATCAATAAAAAAATTCATCTATGGTGGATTTAAGTAAATTTACTCCTAGCCCATAAAGCAGAAGCATGCCCACACCTAGGGTGAGGCCCTGTAGTCTGTCGCCTATGATATCCGAGTGTGCTCGTGACTGACTCAAGATTGATTCTCACTGAACTTGAGCAGGCAATGCTTGCCGGAGACCTTGGACCAGCGATTGCAATGAGCATGCGATTAGTCGTGGGGGTAGCGAAGGCTAATCAAGCAACGCGTTTGATTGAAATTGAATCGGCACATGCAGATGGTTGTCTGTATCACGGTATTGCTGGTCTCGAATACACCGAAACTCTTGTCAAACTCGGTGGCAAAGTAAGGGTTCGGACAACGACAAATGTTAGTTCTCTAGATTTATTGCATCCAGATTTAGTTCGCGCAGATGGGGCATTCCTAGGCAACAGTCGAAGACTCATGGATGCACATCTTGCTCTCGGATGTGAAGCCACGTGGACCTGTGCTCCTTACCAGACTGGGCATCGGCCGGGTTTCGGTGCTCAAATTGCTTGGGCCGAATCCAATGCAATTGTCTTTGCAAATTCAGTTCTTGGTGCACGAACCGAACGATATGGAGATTTCCTAGATATTTCGGCAGCGCTAGTGGGTCGCGTTCCCTTTGCTGGGCTCCATACCGATCAAGGCAGGAAAGCATCTTTTGTTATGGATTTTTCTGCTATCTCGCGCGAGCTGTTGGATGAAGAGAGCGCCTGGCCAGCCATGGGTGCCTTGCTCGGTGATATTGCTGGCAACCGTGTGGTTGCAATGACGGGATTACACGGTGACCTAGCAGATGGGGGTCTTACTGAAGATCGCCTTAAGAGTCTTGGAGCAACTGCAGCTTCATCAGGTGGGGTTGGGTTATTTCACATTATTGGCGTGACCCCAGAGGCACCAAACTTAGAAGCTGTTGTACAAGCAAGTTGTGAAACCATGAAAGTTACTACCGAACAATTACGAGCCTCGCGAGATCGCCTTACTACTGCAGTCGGGGATGGGCTTGATGCGGTAAGCCTAGGAACGCCACATTTTTCCTTACCCGAATTTGAATCTCTCGCCAAGGAATTGAAAAGCGGTGAGAAGTTTGCAGACTCGATCGACTTTTATGTTTCAACTAGTCGGGGCGTACTAGGACGAGCCGAAGAAATGGGCTATGCGCAAATATTGCGCGATGCTGGAGGTCGCATCGTCACTGACACTTGCACATATGTGACACCGGTGCTGAATCCCAGAATCAAGACTGTCATGACAAATTCTGGAAAATGGGCCTGGTATGCCCCGGGAAATTTAGGAATCGCCACCATATTGGGATCGGCCAAAGAATGTGTTGCTTCGGCACGCGCGGGCAGGTTGGTGCGTAATGACGCTCTCTGGTTCTAAGAGGCTCAGCGGTCGGGCGTTGCATCCTGGGCAGGGCGCCGGGACTGTTTTAATACTTGACCAGCCAATCTCTTTCTGGGGCGGAGTAGATCATCATGGGGTGATAATCGATGTTCATCATCCGCAATGCGGTGTGAGCGTTGCCGATCGAGTTCTTGTGATGACGTCTGGGCGCGGATCAAGTTCAGCTACGGCAGTCCTTGCGGAGTTGATTAGGGCTAAGAAAGCCCCGGTAGCGATGATTTTTACAGAATGCGACACTATTTTGGTAATTGGAGCTCTGGTATCTGCAGAGCTCTACCAGATCCGCATGCCAATGATAGAACTCACAGCCCAAGATTACGAAAAGATTCCCACAGCAGGGATTGTTCAGGTGGAAGCTTCGACCGAAACCATGGTTGGCTTCATCACTTGGTAAGGTAATTATCTGAGAAGGTACGTTGAATCTTCAGTGGAGTGGATGGGCAATCTTTAGCCATTGTTGCAGCGTGCTCTTCCCATTACCCTTATGGAATGCGAACCAGCCGTAGTTCGGCCAAAGGTTTATTCATTGCCATGACTCTTGCACTGATTCCAATTTCTACTTATTCAGCTACTGCTGCAGGTCCTCAAACACCAAGTTGTGGAAATTACAAAGTAACTACAAATGAAGTGATTGTTGGGGTTAAATTCCCAAAGGGTAACTATCAAATCAATACTTTTGGAATTCCCTGCACAAAAGTGATGGGCAGCAGGGGGTTGTTTGCCCAGTTCCTGAAATTGAAAGATAAAGATCCACTGCCTAAACCCTGGCGTTACCTGGCAGGTGCAATAGGGGCACCAAAGTTTTCATCAGGAACCGGAGTTGGATTTCGAGTTCAATTGATTACTGGAAGAGCGACACCGACAGCAACTCCAACCCCAACTCCAACTCCAACTCCAACACCGACATCAACACCGATACAAAGTCCGATTGAAGTTCCAACTAGCTTTTCTGATTTGTATACCAAGCGTGAAGGAATTTCATATTCGATTTGGTCAAAAATGACTGAGAAAATCTCGCAGAAAGAAGTCAAACTTCCGCCAATTGAAATCTTTAGAGGTCCAAACACTCCAATTTATATTGAAGATCCTTCATATTATTTCAAGCAGGTTGTACAACTATTTCCAGGAATCAGCCTGCCAAAAAAGTTCGTAGTTTTCTATTGGACGAATCAAGATAGGCAAGTGGTAGCAGCAAAAGCCCTTGCAATAATGGGTAAAGAGAATGATCAAAAAAACTATGACGAAACTACAGGACCCTGGGTAGATTGTTATACACCAACAAGTTGTGACGTCGGGCATGCCTCAATTGGTTTAGATGGCACTGCCTATTTAGGAATTGGAATTCCAGATACGTTGGCAGAGGCTGAGCGAAGTGGTGGAGGAAAAGGTGGGGTTGAAAAAGTTGAGTTCTATCACGCCCTACAATTATTTAATTATCATACAAATTCACTCGTCCTAAGGTCGGGTAGTCAAAACATTCAATCTTCGTTTCTTCCTCCAACTTGGCTAAACATCGGTGCAGAAAATCTTGCGAATCAAGGGCTTAAAAATATTGATGATTACATTAGATTTAAGAACAGTACACGCTATAAGGATTGGGTAAATCAAACCATCCCAAATTTCAGTATTGATTGGCTTCACAACTATTTAAGCATTAGCAACTTAGGTAAAGACTGGAGTGACGCCGGCTTTAGAACTGGAAAGGTAAACGTTGTCATGGGTTCCTATTTAACTGAGATCTTTGTCTCGATCAAAGGACCTTCAGTGATGTTAGATTTTCATGAGCAGATGAGTAAGAAGGTTTCCTTTACTGAAGCATTCCAGAATATTTTTGGTACATCGTGGCAAAGTGCACAACCTGAGTTAGTGAAGGTCATTTACGACAGATATATGGGCAATTACTAGAACTCGGAATCACCTATAGAAGTGGGTAGTGAGGGACTCGTGTTAAACCAAGAGAATCCTTGAAGATTGTCCTGTATTCTTTGAAAATGAGATACAGGGCAACGATTTCTATACTTTTAATGCTCTTTGTATCTTCGGTAGATCCAGCAAACGCAATTGAATGGAATGTTCCAGTAGCGGATGGTTCATATAGCGGAGTGGGATTTGCGGAAGCTCTCCCGGATACTGGTTGGTCAACTTCACGAATCCTGGCGAATTACGATCCCCCGAAAGACAAAGCCGGACAGGGTGCTTCCTATCTTTGTAAGGATGCTACGGAACCAATCTGTAGAAGTGCCCCATGGATGCATGCAAATATCGTATTTCCTCCCTGCATGAGTGAAACTCAAAAAGTTTGTATTCAGAACTTAGAATTAGCAAGTAGAGAAGGTAATTTAGAAAATGCAGTGCTGGATCACGAGGTCGCCTCCGTGCGGACACCTGCAGACAATGCCAGCGGGCTACCAGCGGGAGGTGGCTACAGTGTTTGGAAATCACCGAATGTAAAAAATGCTGCAGGTGAGGATACATACGCTGCAATTGTGAGAGCCAATTATGTACTAAATAAGCAGACTAATACTTTTGAAATTCAGACTTTTAATGCATATGTTGTTCCGGTCAAAATGATCACCGGTTCCTTTTGTTTATTTGAATATTATTCGGTAGCTAAAGACGATTTGTATGGCGAACCTAATGTCGGCACGAGGTATGCAGGTCAGAATTGTGATGGCTCAAAATCGCTCGATCAACTGTGGAGCGAAAAGGGCGCTTATGGTCAAGCGGCCGATTTCAGCCCGAACACCACAGTTGCCCTTACACTTCGTATGAATAATGATTTGACAGGTTGGCTAGCTGGCAGAATGAAAGATGTAAGAGTTGAAGTAACTCCAATTGATAAAAACAATAACAAAATTAGAGTAGAAGCAAAGCCACTTGAAATTCCAGCAGCAAACGGAGTTTTCAAGAAAACTGAAATTACTAAATATCCAGATTTATATAAATATTACTCAAATAATAGATGGCTAGGCTATGCAACATATGAAAATTGGCTAAGCCAACTCATCACGTATGGAACTTATCTTGGTGTGGATGGTTTCGATATTTTCAACTTAATTGAACCCCTAATAAAACCAGTGTCAGACGGAACTCGTTGGTATTTTTCTTCAGATAAAAACTCACAATTCGTAGCAATCAATGGTGGCAATAATGCATCTGGGAAATGTTTTGCGGATAAGACCAAATTATTAGGACTTGTAACAACGAACGCCATGATTTATGAAGCGGGGCCGCCAGATTTTAAGGACGGATTTCTTACTTACAGAGTTGCTGGGCTGCATACTCTTCCAGATGGATCGCTCTTCAAAGGAACTTATGACCTTGCCTTGCGTTCAGAAACTGCTCGTTGCATTTATGGATTTAGTATGGCGCCAATTATGTCGAGCGTTTCCATAATCGCCACTGATGGATCTATTGCAAATGTTGCAACTGAAGTAGTACGCGAAGCTAATGGCTGGATGACATTAACTGCGAGGAATTTTACTTTTTCGGCGCCAACTATCAGGATTAAGCTTTCTCAGGATGGACCCATCACAGCGGTTGTACCTTCGGTGGGAGCAAAGAAGACGATTACTTGTACAAAAGGTAAGTTAGTAAAAAAAGTAACGGCAGTTAAGCCGGTCTGTCCAAAAGGATATAACAAAAAGTAATTCGTTGAATACCGGGTATAAAGACTTGGCAGATACATCCACTATTCAAGCGTTTGAACCACATCGAAGGTTTGGATATGGAACTCCGATTTACTTACATCAGTGGGTTGTGAGGGACTCGTTATCAAACCTTCAAACCATTCCCTTTGACCCATTATGCGGATATATCCGATGTTGACTCATCTTCAATATTAGGGATAGCCGGGGATATCAAGGGTACTGGAAGACTCATGAGCCTGTTGGGGAGGTAAGAGCAGAAACATCTGTTCAATGTCCATATGGCTAGATCGCCCATTATCCTATTGAAATGAGAATCAAAGGGAGTCTTGCCAAGGGGTTGTATATTGCCTTGGCGCTTTCCCTAATTCCAGTTTCTGCAATTTCTGCACAAAGTGTCACTTCAGGATCTAAATGCACGGTCTATAAGCAAAAAGTTAGATTCCAGAATACAACTTACACCTGTATCAAATCAGGCAAGAAGTTGGTTTGGAATAAGGGCATGGCGGTCGCTATGCCAGCTCCAACACCTACGCCTACACCTACGCCAACACCTACGCCAACACCTACGCCAACACCTACGCCAACACCTACGCCAACACCTACGCCAACACCTGAGACACAGCTTCCTGCTCAGGGAACTGCCTGCTCAAAAATTGGCACCACGGTGTCCGATAAAAACGGATTCATGAAATGCGTTTGGGGTGGTGGACCAACAAATGACTTTCTCAAGAATGTTATGTGGCGATATTACCCAAATTCTAAAGTGCCATCCTCAAACT
>CAFBMD010000026.1_pt1 | contig 12762 bp, 10 predicted proteins | sample 7268561 | NCBI WGS metagenome assembly CAFBMD01 (sample SAMEA6814049, study PRJEB35770) | freshwater metagenome | biome: Freshwater; feature: Freshwater reservoir; material: water | place: Czech Republic | collected 2017-05-23 | depth 30m m | reverse complement strand
GACTTTGATTGCCGAGAAGTTACTCGGTCGCTGCATTATTGAACCCGTCAATCCCTTAACGCCAGCCGCAATCTCTTCATCGTCCACCTTGGCAATATCTTCAGTACTGGCCCGTCCGATTACTTCGCCGTCGGCATCATCAGTATTGGTCATTGCTCCCAACAAAATAGTTCCCTGATAACTCTTTCCCGCATCAGAGACGTAACCGAGCAGTCGAGTAGCTCCACCGACGCCCAGTATGACTAAGCCGGTAGCCATGGGATCCAGTGTGCCTGCGTGGCCCACGCGTCGGGTATTGAAAATACCTCGAGCTTTGGCTACCAAATCGTGGCTCGTCCAACCGCCCTCTTTATCTACCAGGACGATTCCCGGAACAACTGGAGCTACTGGACTCTCTGCCACGCGTTATCCGGCGTCAAAGTCGTTGCGTTGCTCCCGTGCCGGCTTATAGGGATTTTCTTCCCCGGCAAACTTGGCGCCCGCGGCAGCAGCGGCAATTGCTGCATCCTGGGCGGCCGTTTCGGCAAGAAGCTTCTCCATATGAGCTGCCGTTTCTGGAATGGCATCTGAGAAGAATTCAACAGTCGGGGTCACCCGCACACCAATCTCGCGGCCCACCGTTGAACGGATCACGCCCTTGGCGCTTTCCAAAGCTGCTGCCGTGGACTCCCGAGCGTCTTCATCACCTAGAACTGTGTAGAAGATTGATGCATGTTGCAAGTCGCCAGTAATGCGCACATCAGTAATAGTTACAAAACCCAGACGAGGATCCTTAATCTTGCCCTCGAGCAGTTCTGCAACTACTACTTTGATGCGGTCAGCTACTTTGCGAGACCGTTGAGATGCAGCCATTACTATGCACGCGCCTTCTCGCGCATCTCGAACGTTTCGATAATGTCGCCCGTTTGAATGTTGTTGAAGGTGCCGAGTCCGATACCGCACTCGAAACCATCGCGAACTTCGGTGGCATCGTCCTTGAAACGACGAAGTGATTCGATTCCGAGGCTCTCCCCCACCACAACTCCATCGCGCAAGACCCGCGCCTTATTGTTGCGGCGAATGAGACCATCACGCACAATACATCCGGCAATATTTCCGAACTTGCTGGAACGGAAGACTTCGCGGACTTCGGCGCTACCGACGACAACTTCTTCGTACTCTGGCTTGAGCATTCCCTTAAGGGCCTTCTCAACCTCTTCAATTGCTTGGTAGATGACCGAGTAGTACCGCACGTCGACGCCTTCGCGTTCGGCAAGCTGTGCTGTTTGGCCATCTGGGCGAACGTTAAATCCGATAACAACCGCCGACGAGGCAGAAGCCAAAGTGATGTCGTTCTTAGTGATTGCACCAACGCCACGGTGGATAACTCGCAGATCAACGCCTGCACCCATCTCAACCTTAAGTAAGGAATCTTCAAGAGCTTCAACAGAACCACTGACGTCACCCTTGATGATGAGGTTGAGCGTCTCGGTCTTTGATTGCTCGAGGAAGTCTTCAAGTGAGACCTTCTTGCGAGACTTAGCCAAGGCAGCGTTACGTTCTGCCGCTTGGCGCTTCTCGGCAATTTGGCGTGACGTGCGATCATCTTCAGCAACAAGGAACTTGTCACCGGCATGAGGCACCGAAGTAAATCCGAGAACTTGCACTGGATCAGAAGGACCCGCGCTTTCAACAGGTTCGCCGGCATCGTTGAGCATCGCACGCACGCGACCAAACGATCCACCCGCCACGATTGAATCACCGATGCGCAAAGTTCCACGTTGGATCAACATGGTGGTCACTGGACCGCGACCCTTATCGAGGTGAGCTTCAATTGCCACACCACGAGCTTCAGTATCTGCGAGCGCACGAAGGTCGAGCGCCGCATCTGCGGTGAGCAGTACCGATTCGAGAAGGTCTTCGATGCCTTGACCAGTCTTCGCTGACACATCAACGAAAATTGTGGTCCCGCCGTACTCTTCAGCAACCAAGTTGTACTCCGTGAGTTGCTGACGAATTTTCGCCGGATTGGCGCCTTCCTTATCGACCTTGTTGACTGCAACCACAATAGGCACATCTGCGGCTTGAGCGTGGTTAAGCGCTTCAATGGTTTGTGGCATCACACCATCATCTGCAGCAACCACGAGGATCGCAATATCGGTGACCTTGGCACCACGAGCACGCATAGCGGTAAACGCTTCGTGACCCGGAGTATCAATGAACGTGATGGCACGACTGACGCCTTCATGCATACGGTGAACTTGATATGCACCGATGTGCTGAGTGATTCCACCCGCCTCGCTACGGACCACCTCGGTCTGACGAATCGCATCGAGCATGCGAGTCTTACCGTGATCAACGTGACCCATGACAGTGACAACTGGCGGACGTGCCACCAATTGAGAATCTTCGATTCCAGCGATCTCCGCCTCGAGGTCGATATCGAACTCTTCGAGAAGTTCTTTATCCTCATCTTCGGGAGAGACGATTTGAATGGTGTAGCCCAGTTCTGCACCTAGCAACATGAAGGTGTCTTCATCCACTGATTGAGTGGCGTTGACCATTTCTCCCAAGTGGAAGAGCGCGGTCACGAGCATCGCCGGATTAGCATTGATGCGATCAGCAAAGTCAGTCAGCGAAGCTCCGCGTGCCATTCGAATCGCGGTAGATCCATCACCACGAGGGATAATGACTCCACCGAGTTCTGGCGCAAGCATGTTGTCGAACTCTTCGCGACGTACCTTCTTACTCTTACGCGCTTTGCTCGACTTGCCACCTTGCTTACCGAAAGCACCTGCGGTGCCGCCGCGACCGGTACCTCTACCGCCGGGGCCACCGGGACCTCTGCCGGGTGCGCCGCCGGGTGCTCCGCCTGCAGCGGGTGCGCCGCCACCGGCAAAACCGGGCCTTGCACCTCCGCCTGGCGTGAAGGGACGTGGGCCACCAGGGCCACCTGAACCAGCAGGACCGCCGGGACGCACGCCATCAGGGCGCGGACGTGCGGCAAATCCAGGACGTACTCCGCCGGGGCCACCGGGACCACCGGGGCCACGGCTTCCGGGGCCACCAGAACTACCAGGTCCACCGGGTCTTGCTGCCGGACGAGGACCGCCAGCGCCAGGCGCCTGACGTGGGCCGCCGGGAGAGCTATAGGGATTATTTCCCGGGCGCGGAGCTGCCGGGCGCGGGCCACCAGCACCTGCTCCAGCAGGACGGGGGGCATCTGGCGAAAGGAATGGATTATTGGCCGGGCGGGGCGCCGGCGCACGTGGCGCTGGGGGGCTTACCGTACCTGCCTCAACAGAAGATGCAGAAAGTCCATCCTCGTTGCTTGTCTCAACTGCTCGTAGCGGAGTTTCTCCATCGATCTTGCCTTTGGCGCGATTGGAAGCTTCGAGTGCAGCCTCTAGCGCGGCGACTGCTTCATCGCCAAGACCGAGTTCGTGAATATCGGGGGTCGCCTTCTTGGCTGCGGCTTTCTTGGCTGCGGCTTTCTTGACGGGGGGCTTGGCCTCTCCACTCTCCTCGCTCTGAGGGACAGCGGGATAAATGTCGCGCATCTTGCGCACAACGGGAGGCTCAACAGTTGATGATGCTGATCGGACGAATTCGCCGAGTTCTTGCAATTTAGCGAGGACAGTCTTGCTGTCCATCCCTAGCTCTTTAGCGAGCTCATAGACGCGGACCTTGGCCACACTTCTCCTTCGAGGCTTCTGAATGGTCCGCATTCCTGCGTGACCTTGGGTTTACTGCATGGACGTGCTCATTGCTCGGTGCTCATTTAAGGCTCATTTACTTTCGCCCCTTAGTTGCAGTTGATAGGTCGGTATTGCTCGGTGCACTGATCTGTGTACTTCTCAGTTCTGCGAGGAATGTACGGATCGGTGCAAGATCTAGCGCACCTCTCCACCGCAATGCGGCTGGCAATCCACGCAAGGAACGTTCCGCGCAATCGAGATGAAACCATGCCCCACGCCCAGGTTCCACAGCTCGTGGATCTGGGCATAAGAGGCCATCTCGAAGTACTACTCGAAGAAGCGAACCCCTGGGATCTCGTTTCCGGCACCCAATACAGGTGCGGAAGGTGACCCCAATAGGTTCTACTCTACCGCTTAGCCCTGCCCCTGTATCGCCAGGGGTATCGCCAGGGGTATCGCCAGGGGTATCGGCGGGAGTATCAGCAGGGGCCAATTGCCTACTCGCTCTCAGGAGCTTGGGTAAGTCCATCTGAACGGATATCGATCTTCCATCCGGTGAGCCGAGCGGCCAGCCGGGCGTTCTGCCCCTCTTTGCCGATGGCCAAGGAGAGCTGGAAATCCGGCACCACAACGCGCGCGCTGCGACTCTCAAGGTCCACAATCTCTACCGAGAGGACGCGAGCAGGGGCCAGGGCTTCGGCTAAGAATTTGGCGGGGTCAGCCGACCACTCCACGATGTCGATCTTCTCATCACGCAGCTCCGTCATAACGGCCTGCGACCGCTGACCCATCGGGCCAATGCACGATCCCTTTGCGTTGACGCCAGCCTTATGAGAAACGACGGCCATTTTTGTGCGGTGCCCCGCTTCGCGAGAAATTGCTTTGATCTCAACGGTGCCATCAGCAACTTCTGGAACTTCGAGAGCAAAGAGTTGTTTAATCAGAGCTGGGTGCGTACGAGAAAGCACAACTTGTGGCCCACGTTGACCCATTTTCACTTCAATAATCAGGCTTTTGAGGTACTCACCGTGCTTGTAATCTTCGCCAGGAACTTGTTCAGAAGGAGGGATCGTTCCCTCGATGCGACCAAGATCGACGTGCACAATTTTAGGATCGCGCCCTTGTTGAATGACGCCGGTCACAATATCTCCGACCGAGCCGGTGAACTCTCCAAAAATTTCTTGATCTTTTACGCCACGGAGCATTTTAGAAATCGCGTGCTTGGCTTCATTTGCAGCAATGCGGCCAAAGCCCACAGGTGTGACGTCTATTTCTGAAGTCAATGCACCTTCAGCATCGAATTCACGAATCACGATAGACATTGATCCGGTGATTGGATTGAGGACCGCACAGGCACCAGGGTCGGCAGTGGTTGCTCCCTTTGTGGGGGCGTATAAATATTGTTTGTAACCTTCAAGGACAGCATCTTCGATGGTCTTAATCATTGATTCAACCGAAGTGCGACCATCGGAGAAGAGAGCTTTAAGCGCTACAAGGTCAACATCCATCGCCATAATTACTTCTCTTCTCTATTGAATTCAACCTCAACGCGCGCTTTAGCAACATCAGTGATTGCAATTTCTTGAATCGCTCCAGATACATCAAGGGTGACGACCCCATCTTGCACACTCATAATGCGCCCAGTGATTGGCGCGCCTTCTCTGAGAACTACTTTGACGAGGCGCGTCAAATTCCGGCGCCAATGACGTTCCAGTGTGAGCGGGCGATCAACACCGGGAGAGCTGACTTCTAACGTATAGGGGGTACTTCCCAACTTGGAATCGTTCTCATCTAAAATTGCGGAGACCAAACGTGAAGCTTCGGCGACATCGTCTAAATTGAGGCCGGTTTCTTTATCGATCAGTACGCGGACAACGCGTCGCTTCCCAGCTGGGGTGACAGCAATTTCTTCACAATCGAAACCGAGATTTTCTAAGGGGGCAGTCAGGAGAGAAGCGATTAGATCCCGCATAAAATCCTCCTGTTAAGTTGTGACTGCAATCGCAAGAATACTCCACGTTCGCGTGAGTTCAAAACCTGCGCGTCTAAAAGATGTCCCATGCCAGGCGCACCATCAGAATGAGCAAGACCACCAGGAAGATTCTGCGGACAAGGCGTGATCCTCCCTTTATGGCTACCCGAGCCCCTACCAACGCTCCGGCAATATTGAAGACCGCCATAGTTAAGCCTAGCCACACGATGATTGAGCCGTGAATTCCGAAAACTAATATGGCCGCCACATTGGTACCCACGTTGACGACCTTGGCGATTGCTGAAGCGCGCAAAAATTCATAACCCAGAAATCCAACCAAAGCAAAGACCAGGAACGAACCGGTACCTGGACCAATCGCGCCATCGTAAAGCCCGATCAACAACCCAATCCCGCAACCAAAGGTGAGCGCACGTTTGCGGGAAAACTTAAGAGACTCATTGACGCCAAACTCTGGGCGTTTGAATGTGTAGATCGCCACCAGAACAAGAAATGCCAAGATTACTGGCTTGAAAACATTGTTCGGAATGGAAGTAGCCAATAGCGCGCCAAGGGCTGATCCGCCCGCAGCGAAGAGGGTCATCGGTAGCGCTAATTTGAAATCTAAGCGCCGCCCTCGCGCATATGTCACCGCCGCGCTAGAGGTGCCAAAGACGCTGGAAAGTTTGTTAGTGCCCAGCACATTGGCAACTGGTTCATTGGGAAGTCCGACCAAAAGCGCCGGAAGTTGAATAAGTCCCCCACCGCCAGCGATGGCGTCGATCGCTCCTGCCGAAAATGCGGCAAGCGCGAAGAAGATCAGGTGGACGGCGTCCACGTTAATCGAGCAGCGCTGCTAGATAACCGACAACCTCGTCCACTGGAATATCGCTACGTTCGCCACTCTTACGATCGCGCACTTCAATCGTGCCATCAGCCAGCCCTTTGCCGACCACGACAATCGTAGGAATACCGATCAATTCGGCATCTTTGAACTTCACTCCAGGGCTCGCGTCGCGTCGATCATCGAGCATGATGCGCGCACCGATGGATTCCAGAGCTTCCGCAATTTCTTCTGCTTTGGTGAAAGGAACGTCATCTTTGCCGGTAGCCACAATGTGAATATCGGCTGGCGCAATTTCGCGCGGCCAACAGAGACCCATTTCATCGTGGCTCTGTTCGGCGACCGCAGCAACTGCGCGCGACACACCAATGCCATATGAACCCATGGTGAGCACCTGTTGCTTGCCTTCGGCATCGAGCACAGTGAGGTCAAGAGCTTCTGCATACTTACGGCCGAGTTGGAAGATGTGTCCTATCTCGATGGCGCGATCAATGATTACTGGGGTGGCACACTTGGGACAGGTATCGCCCGCGCGTACTTCAGCTGCTTCGATGTACTGCTCCACTTGAAAATCTCGACCGTTCACTACGTAACGTGCATGACGGTTGCGTTCGTTTGCACCAGTAACCCACACAGAGTTCGGAGCTACGCGAGGATCGGCGTACAGACGCAATCCAAGACGGGCCGCATCCTGTGGACCGACGTATCCCTTCACAAGTTCCTTACGGGTAGCAAAATCTCCCTCTTCAAAGAGGCGAAGGTCTTCAACGCCCGGAAGGCTTGCGCCTAAGCGTTTGAGATCTACTTCGCGATCACCGGGAACAAGAACTGAAATCGCCTCACCATCAGCCATGAGAAGGATATTTTTTAAGGTATCGGCTGCCGTGAACCCGCCGCCATACTCCTTATTAAGCACCTCCACGAGAGACTCAATTGTTGGCGTGTTAGGTGTATCTAAGATTTCAAGTGGGGGCACACTCGCTGAAGGTAGCTCTGCCATTGGTGTCACGATGGCTTCGACGTTTGCTGCAAAACCACATGACTCGCAGAGCACGTAGGTATCTTCGCCTGTCTCGCAAGGAGCCAAGAACTCCTCTGATGCGGAGCCACCCATCGCCCCAGAGACCGCCGAGACAATTGAGTAGTTGAGATTAAGACGATCAAAGGTAGAGATGTAGGCATCACGATGGCGTTGGTATGAGCGCGCCAAACCCGCATCGTCGATGTCGAATGAATAGGAATCTTTCATCACAAATTCACGACCACGAATAATTCCAGAACGAGGACGTGCCTCATCGCGATACTTAGTTTGAATCTGATAGATCACGAGTGGTACATCCTTGTACGAGGAGCACTCCCCCTTCACCATCAAAGTGAACATCTCTTCATGGGTGGGCCCAAGGAGATAATCCCCACCCTTGCGATCCTTCAATCGGAAGAGATCACTGCCGTACTCTAGCCACCGGTTGGTCTTCTCGTAGGCCTCACTGGGCAAGAGAGCTGGGAAGTGAACTTCCTGAAATCCGGCCTTGTTCATTTCATCACGAACAATGTTCTCAATATTGCGGTAGACGATGTAGCCCAGCGGGAGCCACGAGTAAATGCCGGCGGCAATCCGGCGCACATATCCGGCTCGAACGAGCAATTTATGGCTGGCAACCTCAGCGTCGGCTGGGTCTTCTCGCAAAGTACGCAGAAAGAGCGTCGACATACGTAACACAACTACTCCTTAGCGATTCCAGAGACTCCAGGGATTACGAAGACCTACTGGAGTACCTTACCGAATATTTCGCCTCAGAAGAGCACCGACGCCAGGGTCCCATGGCGCATAAAGCCCACCTTTTCATAAACCCGCAAGGCGCTTTCATTAAAATCGTTGACATAGAGCGAGACGCGTTCACTACTCTTCAAGGCCTCTAGAACAACTGAAGCCATCCCTGCAGTTGCGATACCTTCACCTCTTCGAGCCGGCTGAGTCCAGACACCTTGGATCTGCGCAGCTCGAGGAGTGCATAAGCCGATTTCTGCTTTGAATAGCACTTCGCCATTTTCGATGCGCGCAAATGCACGACCTTGCAGAATCAATTCTGCTAATCGACTCCTGAAACTTGCGCCATTATCGACACCGAGTGGGGAAGTTCCCACTTCTTGAGTAAACATCTCTACCGCAGACGGAAAAATCAGTGAAAGTTCCACTGGCTCCACGGCACGCACATCTACGTCTGGCTCTACCAATGGTGCACTATCAATGACCAAGAGTGGTTGCGCGTTTCTGATCACTCGCGCACTTCCCCACGAGGGTTCCAATGTTTCCCACAAGGAGAGGACCACAGAAGCCGGACCAGTGATAGAAGATGAGCGCCTCGTCTCCCTGGCCAGGCGACCCACGATTGCGTCGATAGCTTGTTCGCTGCACAGGGTGGGAACAAGATTAGCGCCAACATAAACAAGTGCTTCGAAGGAGCCTGCATCTTCTACAACCCAAAATTCTCCTGAGAGCTTGGAAAGTGAGAGAGAACTATCGAGCCATCGATTTAGCCTGCTGGTAATAAAAGCGTTTGTGACGCTATCTCGCTCAAGAATTTCACGCACAGACTGTCGAGAATCCTCTTCGACAAGGAGTCGTACGATCACGAATTAAGAAACCTGCACCGATGGCGCCCCAGAAGAAACTCCAGCTGCCTCCATCTCATCTGCAAGGCGCATTGCTTCTTCTATGAGAGTTTGTACGATTTGCGATTCGGGAACGGTCTTGATGACTTCGCCCCTCACAAAAATTTGACCTTTGCCGTTGCCTGAGGCAACCCCAAGATCAGCTTCACGAGCTTCGCCTGGTCCGTTAACCACGCAACCCATGACAGCCACACGGAGAGGTACCGTCATTCCCTCGAGACCGGCTTGGACCTGTTCGGCCAAGGTATACACATCTACCTGCGCACGTCCGCACGACGGACATGACACGATCTCTAACTTGCGTTGACGAAGGTTGAGTGATTCAAGAATTGCGATGCCCACTTTGACTTCTTCAACTGGCGGCGCTGAGAGGGAAACACGGATGGTGTCACCAATGCCTTCTGCGAGGAGTGCTCCAAAGGCCACTGCCGACTTGATCGTTCCCTGAAAGAGCGGACCAGCTTCTGTCACTCCAAGATGAAGTGGGTAATCACACCGTTGTGCCAAGAGGCGGTAAGCCTGAATCATGACAACGGGATCATGGTGTTTTACAGAAATCTTGATATTTCGAAAATCGTGCTCTTCGAAGAGGGAACATTCCCAGAGCGCAGATTCCACCAATGCCTCCGGGGTTGCCTTGCCGTACTTTGCTAGCAAACGTGGATCTAACGAACCAGCGTTGACACCGATGCGAATTGGGATCTGGGCATCGTTTGCTGCCTTAGAAATCTCTTTGATTTTGTCATCGAACTGTTTGATGTTTCCTGGGTTCACTCGAACTGCAGCGCAGCCAGCATCGATGGCAGCAAAAACATATTTTGGTTGAAAGTGAATGTCTGCTATCACCGGGATTTGAGACTTCTTTGCGATCTGAGCAAGTACGTCTGCGTCATCTTGGCTGGGAACTGCAACGCGAACTATTTGGCAACCAGAAGCGGTGAGTTCAGCAATCTGTTGCAATGTGGCATTGACATCTGATGTGAGGGTGGTTGTCATAGATTGGACAGAGACCGGTGCATCTCCCCCGACAGCGACGCTTCCCACTTGAATCTTTCGACTCACTCGCCGAGGAGCAAGCGGAACGGGAGGGAGCTCGGGCATGCCTAGATCGATGGCCATGGCTCTATCTTGCCGTAGATCAGGAATTTAAGCGCATTGGATTGATGATGTCCGCTGCCAAAAGCAGAAAGGAGAGCGAGATCAACACAGCGAGCACCACCAGGGTGATGGGCGTCAGACGAGCAACATCGATCGCTGGCGGGTTGGGTACTCCCCGACGCTTCGCGCGCCACATACGAAAACGATCCGCTATCGCAACTGCAATGTGCCCACCATCAAGCGGTGGCAATGGCAATGCGTTGAAGAGGCCAACAAAAATATTGAGTCCAGCAATAATGCTGATGAAGATGGAAAGTTTGTCTTTCCAGTTCAGACCTTGCGCGTCAAGAGCTTCTCCCGAGACGCGCGCGACCCCGACGACGCCAACAAGCCCACTCGTATCCCGGTCCTTTCCGTGGAAAGTTTGATCCCACAAGTCGGGAATCTTGGTAGGTACCGCAGCCAAACCTTTGAGGTTGATCCAGGCCACCTGCCAGACCGAGGTTGCGGCGCGAGGAATTGCCATGAATGGATTGGTTCGGATGTATTCATACGATGGTCCAATTCCGACGTAACCCGCACTCTTTCCATCGACTCCCACACGAGCAACCGGAGTAACGGAAATCTGGATTCGCTCGCCGGCGCGATCGATCGTGAGTTCTAGTTGTTTACCCACAGAAGAACGGATCACATCCGTACTCGAGATCCAATCTTTAACTACCACGCCATCTATTGAAAGAATTTGATCGCCTACCCGAAGCCCTGCATTCTTCGCTGGCGAACTTGGATCCGTTCCAGCACATGTGGTGGCCTGATACGCAGGAACACACTCACCCACGTAAGAGATTTTGGCCGTGTAAGTGCCTACACCTACAAAAATCAACATGAGCAGAATAAGCACATAGCCCACAATGAAATGAACAATTGAACCAGCTGCCAAAGTGATCACTCGATGGCGAATGCGCGCTTTATAAAAGGCACGTGGCTCATCCTCTGCCGAAAGTTCTTCGCTAGGAGTCATTCCTACGATACGTACATAGCCTCCGGCTGGAATGGCTTTGACGCCGTATTCCACTTCACCGCGGTGCGTAGACCAGAGTCGTGGCCCAAAACCTACGAAGAACTCGGTGACTTTCATGCCAAACCGGCGAGCCATCACGAAGTGACCAGCCTCATGCAACATGACAGAGAGAAGTAAGGCGACAACAAAGGCAATGATGCCTAAGGCGTTCATGCTTCTGCTCCTATCAATGTTCGAGCAAAAGCCCGAGCGGCAATTTCTGTATCTAAGATATCCGAGACTTTTGAGACATCAGACCTTTTGGCAGCCCCTTGCATAAAGTGAGTCAAAGTTTGTTCAATAATTCTAGGGATTCCAGCAAAGGAGAGCGCGCCAGAAATGAATGCGGCAACTGCTTCCTCATTGGCAGCGTTATAACAAGCAGGGGCTACTCCACCGTGGCGCCCTGCTGCATATGCCAAATCCAGGGCTGGGAAAGTTTCGCGATCGACGGGAGCGAACGACCATTCCATTGGTTGTGACCAGTTTACGGATGGGATCGCATATGTAGATCGATTCGGCCAAGAGAGTGCAAGTGCAATAGGCAACCGCATGTCGGGTGGACTTACTTGGGCAATGGTAGAACCATCACAAAACTCAACCATTGAGTGGATCATTGACTGTGGATGAACTACTACTTCGATTTTGTCATAAGCAATATCAAAAAGGAGGTGCGCTTCAATTACTTCAAGTCCCTTATTCACCAAGGAAGCAGAGTTGATAGTAACTACTGGACCCATCGACCAGGTGGGATGTGCGAGTGCCTGCGCCACTGTGACGTTAGCGAGTTCTGCCGCACTCTTTCCGCGAAAAGGTCCACCGCTTGCGGTGAGAATAAGTTTCGATACTTCACTGGGTGCTCCAGCAAGAAGCGCTTGGGCAATCGCAGAGTGCTCAGAATCCACCGGAATGATTTGTCCCGGTCGGGCAATCGCCTTTACAAGCGGACCACCGGCCACCAAGGATTCTTTATTTGCTAAGGCCAGTAATGAGCCTGACTGAAGTGCTGCCAACGTAGGCGAGAGACCCACCGAGCCTGAGATGCCGTTAAGTACGATCTCCGCACCCATCGAGGCCACAGCGTCTACTCCTGCGGCGCCAGAGCGAACCTTGCGACCGAGAGCAGTACTTGCTTCAGCTGCTGAACGCTCATCAAAGAGTGCAAGCTCAGCCGGTTTCAACGCGCGTGCTTGTTGAATGAAGAGCTCAAGGTGGGCACCGGAGGCAGCTAAACCCACCACTTCGTGTGCACCTTGGCTGAGCGCCACATCAATTGCTTGCGTGCCAATAGAACCAGTCGACCCCAGGAGTGCGAGCGACTTTTTCGAGGTCATTTAGCGACCCTTACCTCGGCGTGGGCGTCGCGCTCCACCCTTTGTGGGTACCGAGTGCATGCCGCGCGGTGCAGCGAGAGTCTCGCCAGATGAATCATCTGAATCTT
>CAFBMD010000025.1_pt1 | contig 12911 bp, 10 predicted proteins | sample 7268561 | NCBI WGS metagenome assembly CAFBMD01 (sample SAMEA6814049, study PRJEB35770) | freshwater metagenome | biome: Freshwater; feature: Freshwater reservoir; material: water | place: Czech Republic | collected 2017-05-23 | depth 30m m | reverse complement strand
CCGGACAATGCAAAACGCCTTGCAAGTCCACGACCTTGTTCGCCTGTACCGCCGATAACACCAATGGATAGATTTTCAACTGACATGGTTGAAAGCGTACTGGGTTTTGAGAGTTAACGCGCGTTCTGAATTAACTCTGTCCGGATGGGAAATTTCACCCGCGGACGCGTCTCGCCACCACGTGCGATTTCCCGCTCGTTGATGAGCTTCCATCCTGCGAGATCGATTGCATGAGGAGGTGGTGTAATTCCATTCCTTGGAACACCACTGCCCGTACCAAGATCTTCCAGAAGCCGTTCCATTACTTGAGTCGCATCACTCTTGTTGGTACCGATCACACCACTCGGTCCGCGTTTGGCCCAGCCGACGACATACATACCTGGAATATGTGCGCCGGTTTCATCTTGCACACGGCCATCGAGGTTGCGCACTTTGCCGCGTTCTAAGGGCAGGCCATCGATTCCCACCGACGTATATCCCACAGCAGAAACGACCAGATCGGCTGGGAATGTTACCTCTTCACCGGTAGCAACGACATCTGTGCCTTTCATTCCGTTCACTGCAAAACGCACAGCCTCCACATGGTTTGTACCAATGATTTCGAGCGGAGCGAGGAAAAATTTAATTTCTAAAGTGCGCCCATTACCCGTGGGGGCATCAGTAGTGAGTTTGGTGAAGGCTTCCATGTTCTGCCTTACATCTTTGGGAATCTCTTCCCATGATTCCAACCGAGTATGAGCAGCATTCACATCTGCAGAACTGACAACAACGTTTGTATGTTCAAGTTCCAAGAGATCACGGAGTTCAGGTGATGTGAATGCTGCGTGCTCAGGCCCACGGCGCGCAACAATTGTGACGTCCGTAATATTGCTAGCTCGAATTACTTCGAGTGCGATATCTGAAATATCCGTACTTGCTAATTCTTCGGGCTCAACTGCAAGGAGACGGCCAACATCCATGGCGACGTTTCCTGCACCAATAACGATGGCGCGCTTTCCACTGAGATTTACTTTGAAGTCTGCGAAATCTGGATGTGCGTTGTACCAAGGCACGAATTCAGCCGCCGTCATCACGCCAGGTAAATCTTCTCCAGGAATTCCCAGCGTTCGTCCAAGATCTGCGCCACTTGCAAAGACAACTGCGTCGTAGGCATCTTGTAATTGCGCAACGGTGACGTCTTTACCGATTTCGACATTGGCCATCAGGCGAAAGCGCGGGTCTTCGCTGATCTTTTCAAAGACTTTAGAAACAGTCCGGATCTTCGGATGATCGGGTGCTACGCCGCTTCGAACCAGACCCCATGGCGTAGGGAGCTTTTCGATCATGTCTACTAAGACCGGTTTGTCCTCTTGATTGAGGAGCGCTTGGGCGGCGAAGTAGCCCGCGGGACCGGCACCCACAATCGCAATTCGGACAGCTGAGAGAGCGCTCACGTACTTGAACCTACTCTTCAACTGAGCATTCGCGACAGTTCATTATTTGTGAGTCGTTTCACCTGTTCCCCACTCGCAATCAGGGGCTTCCCCGGGATATGGTCGAACTCCCTGGAAGGAGGGTCATTCATGGCCCCTAGTACAAATGTCCGCCTGAATGCTTGGGTTGAGGAAGTTGCCGCTCTCACCACACCAGAGAACATTCGATGGTGCGACGGTTCTGAGAATGAGTGGCAGGAACTCACTTCTGAATTGGTCGACGCGGGTACTTTCGTGCGCCTTACCAAGAAGCCAAACTCTTTCTGGTGCGCCTCTGATCCCACCGACGTTGCTCGCGTGGAAGATCGCACTTTTATTTGCTCTGTAGATAAGGCAGACGCTGGTCCTACCAATAACTGGATGGATCCAGGCGAGATGAAGGTCCTGATGAGTGACCTCTACCGCGGAAGCATGCGCGGTCGCACTATGTATGTGATTCCTTTCTGCATGGGCCCGCTAGATGCGAAGTTCCCGATGTACGGAGTACAAATCACTGACAGCGCTTACGTAGTGGTCTCGATGCACATCATGGCGCGCGTGGGTTCCGGTGTACTGAAAGCAATGGGCAGCGATGCACCATTCGTTCCAGCACTTCACTCAGTCGGCGCACCGCTTGCTCCAGGACAAGCCGATGTCGCGTGGCCATGCAACACCACCAAATACATTGTGCAATTCCCTGAAGAGCGCATGATCTGGTCCTTCGGTTCCGGTTACGGCGGGAACGCACTCCTCGGAAAGAAGTGCTACTCACTTCGTATCGCTTCTGTCATGGGACGCGACGAGGGTTGGCTCGCAGAGCACATGCTTATTCTTAAGCTCACGCCGCCTAATGGTCAGTCGAAGTACATCGCGGCTGCATTCCCATCAGCGTGCGGTAAGACAAACCTCGCCATGCTCGAACCCACCATTCCTGGTTGGAAAGTAGAGACTCTCGGCGATGACATCGCTTGGATGCGCTTCGGAGAAGATGGTCGCCTCTACGCACTCAATCCTGAATATGGTTTCTTCGGTGTAGCACCAGGTACTGGTTGGAAGACGAATGCCAACGCAATGCGCACCATCGAACACGGCAACTCTATTTTCACAAACGTCGCACTCACCGATGATGGTGACATCTGGTGGGAAGGTATGACCGACGAACCACCAGCACACCTCACCGATTGGAAGCGCCGCGATTGGACACCAGAGAGCGGTGAAGTTTCATCACACGCAAACTCACGCTTCTGCACTCCAGCATCGCAATGCCCCATCATCGCTCCAGAGTGGGAAGACCCCAACGGCGTTCCGATTTCGGCAATCTTCTTCGGTGGTCGTCGTAAGACCACCATTCCATTAGTAGTGGAAGCACGTGATTGGAACCATGGTGTGTTCATGGGAGCAACGCTCTCTTCTGAAACTACTGCAGCAGCAACTGGTGAACTTGGCGTGGTACGTCGCGATCCATTCGCCATGCTTCCCTTCATTGGCTACCACGTCGGCGATTACTTCAATCACTGGGTCAATGTGGGTAAGTCACACGATGCTTCCAAGTTGCCGAAGATTTTCTACGTGAACTGGTTCCGTCGCGGTCGCGATGGTGGCTTCCTCTGGCCTGGATTCGGCGAGAACTCACGCGTTCTTAAGTGGGCGATCGAACGCATCGAGGGCACCGCAGCCGCAATCGAGACACCCATTGGTCATGCACCCACCATCGAATCACTCGATGTTGAGGGTCTTGGTCTCACCCGTGACGAACTTGAGCAAGCGCTCAATGTCGACCACGACGAGTGGGCCGCTGAGCTTCCTTTGATCGAAGAGTGGTTTAACAAGGTGGGCGACAAGATGCCTACCGTGCTCTGGACCGAACTCGATGGGCTCAAGTCGCGCCTCAGCAAATAGCTCAGCAAATAGCTCGGTCGATAGCTGGGTAAATAGTTGGGCGTGCCAAGCCAGCAGGTAGTTAAATACTCAGATTTCACGCTCAAATCGGAGCCTTAGCGGGATCATTAGGCATGGAGAGAAATCTGGCGGATAATTCTTCAAAGAGCATGGGAGACCCGATGTCGAAGTTCGCCGAACGCGTTGCTGACCTCACGCGTAGCCGCACGCCCTTTGTGATGGCGCGCGTAGTGCTCGCTGAGAAACCGACTTCAGCTAAGCCGGGCGATGAAGCGGTGATTCTCGCAGATGGCACTATCGAAGGATTCGTGGGTGGCTCCTGTGCTGAATCAACGGTGCGCTCCGAAAGCCTCACGCTCTTACAGGGCGGGAACTCGATGCTCCTTCGAATCGCACCACATCCAGAGATAGATCAGAGTGGCAAGAAGACAGTTCACAATGCGTGTCTCTCAGGAGGAACGTTGGAAATTTTCTTAGAGTCCGTCATGCCTGCTCCACTCGTAGCCGTCTTTGGAGATAGTCCCATCGGTAGCGCTCTCATCAAGCTAGGTAATGCATCGGGTTTTGCTATTCAAGAGTGGCAACAAGATATGAATCTTGCTGACGCATTCGCAATTGTTGTTGCATCACACGGGCGCGATGACGAGGCCATGATGTTAGAAGCTGCCATGCGTGCAGGTGTTCCTTATGTGGGATTGATTGCCAGCAGGAAACGTGGTGCCGGCGTGATTCAAATGTTAGATCTTAACGACGATCAAAAGGCCTCGATTTTCTCACCTGCTGGATTAGACATTGGCGCGCGCACTCCCGAAGCGATTGCGATTTCAATTCTTGCAGAGATGGTGCAAGCCCGCGCACGTCAATCTACTGAAGAGAAGGCTACGCCGGTATGCGAAAGTGCGATTGACCCTGTGTGCAACATGACCGTGCTGATGCTGCCGGAATCTATTCATGCAGATTTTGACGGAGAAACAGTCTGGTTTTGCGCATCTGGTTGCCTGAAGGCATATTCTGCGAATCCCACGGCCTTTGCGCGTTCATAATGAGCCTGGCACATATCGATAGCACCGAGGCTCTACAAGCGGCGCTCAACGCACACGGATATATCGCAGACCAAGGTTTAGCTACCGCGCTCTATATCGCAATGAAGTTACCTCAGCCACTTTTGCTCGAAGGTGAAGCGGGAGTTGGCAAGACCCAAGCCGCCAAAACGTTAGCCGATATTCTGAACACTCCCCTTCTTCGCCTGCAATGTTATGAAGGCATCAACGCATCTGAAGCTTTGTATGAATGGAATTACCCGCGCCAACTCTTGGGAATCCGCGTAGCGGAAGCCGAAAATAAATCGCTCACTGAAGATTCACTCTTCACCCGTGAGTATTTATTAGAGCGCCCACTGCTCCGTGCTATCGAACACGAAGGCCCAGCACCGGCTGTCTTACTTATCGACGAAGTCGATCGCGCGGATGAGGAATTTGAAGCTTTTCTCCTCGAGTTACTCGCCGAAGGTTCGGTAACCATTCCGGAGCTCGGCACTATTCACGCGAAAATTCCACCCATCGTTATTCTTACCTCCAATCGCACCCGCGACCTACACGATGCATTGAAGCGTCGATGTGTATATCACTGGATTGATTATCCAAATGTGGAGCAGGCAACTGAAATTGTGCGCTCGCGTGTTCCAGGTGCGAGTGCGCAACTCACGGCACAAGTAGCTGAATCGGTTGCGCGACTTCGCACACTCGATGTGCAAAAACCACCAGGCATTGCTGAGGCGATTGATTGGGTTAAGGCTGCTGCGATTCTTGGACTTACAGAGTTAACGAGTGAGAATCTGAAAAACACTTTAGGGAGCGTCCTTAAGTATCGTGAAGATTATGAAGTGGCCCAGGAGAAGGGCTTTAAGTGGGTTGTTGGTGGCTGATTTAGCCGCTATCGCCGCCTCGCTCGGTGAAGTACTACACCGATCAGGAATTCCAGCCACCCCCGAACGCCAAGCGCGCTTTGCCGCATCAGTGGTTGATATCGCACCTGGCACACTCGATGAGCTTTATTGGATAGGCCGCATAACGCTTGTGAGTGATCGCGAACAAATCGAGATATACGACAAAGTCTTTAACCAAGTTTTTCGCGGCATCATCAACTTCGACGAGTACTTGCGTAAGAGCCAGAAACCGGTATCAATGAATTCCAAGCATGCAGACGAGAGCCAACCTGCTGCTACAGGTTCTGGTGATCGCAAAGAGGGGGATGATTCCGCTGGCAGCTCTGCAACACCCGGAGAACTTTTGGACGAAAGCGAAGCTGGCGAAGATCCATCGATACTCGCGGCGGTCAGTGAAATAGAATTGCTGCGCGAACGTAGTTTTGCTGAATGTTCGCAAGATGAGCTCAATCTTATCGCCGCACTCGTAGCTAAACTCCCTCTAGTTCCTCCTCGACGTGCGAGTAGACGGAGTGCACGTAGTAATCACGGTAATGAACTTGATATGCGTACCACGCTTCGTAAATCTCGAGCAACGGGTGGAGATCCCATTCTTTTAGAGATGAAGAAACCGAAATTGCGACCTCGTCGCGTAGTGCTCATTGCAGATGTTTCTGGGTCGATGGAACCTTATGCGCGTGTGTATATGCACTTAATGCGCGGAGCAGTTCTTGCGCTGCATGCAGAAGCATTTGTTTTCGCTACTCGCTTAACAAGGCTCACACGCTTTATTGGGCAAGGTAAACCCGATCAGGCCTATAAAAAGGTTGCAGAGAATACCCCCGACTGGTCGGGCGGCACTCGTATCGGGAAAGCATTGCTCGCGTTCGTGCGTGATCATGGACAACGAGGAGTAGCTCGTGGTGCTGTGGTGGTGATCGTCTCCGATGGTTGGGAGATCGATGATCCGCTCTACATCGAGCAGGCCATGTCGCGTCTCTCACGACTAGCTCATCACATTATTTGGGTCAATCCGCGCAAAGCATCGAGTAATTACGAACCGTTGGTACGTGGAATGTCTGCGGCGCTTCCATACGTCGACACTTTTGTGAGTGGACACTCGCTTCGAGCCATTCAAGAGGTACTCGATGCGATACATCGAGCAACCGATTCCACTTCGATTCACCGACACGTCGCCTAACCCTTCGATACTCTCAGACTATGCGCCGCGTGCTGATTGCTCTCCCGCTTTCCATTGCCTTAATCACCGGGGTAACCACTGCTGCAGCTGTGGTCAAGCCTGGAGCGACCTGCACCAAGGTGGGGCAAGTCTCGGTATCTGGAAGTACGAAGTTCACCTGCATCAAGAGTGGAAAGAAGTTTGTGTGGAATAAGGGAGTCGCCCTCCCCAAACCGGTACCTACCCGCACTCCAGTAGCCGCTCCCACACCAAGTGCGACGCCTACTCCCACACCGAGTGCGACGCCTACTTCCACACCTACTCCCACACCTACTCCCACTCCTGTGGCCTTTGAGTTTGTGAATCTCTGCGCCGCTGATCCAGAGGTACCGAGTGAGTGGAAGGCAACACAGGACTTTCTCCTCAAGAAGAGGCAGTGCGCCACCCCATTTCGTTACGAACCACTCAAAGTCACCAAGGATTTCGCGGTTGTCGAGTTGACTCCCCGTAGCGATCTGCTGCCGATTAATACGTGCAAGATCGAGCAGTTCAATAACTACCCCATCCTTGGTTTCCCTAATCCAAACAATGCACAGGAAGTGCGTGATTTTGAGGCACGTCGTCATCCGGGACCCAACACTAAGTATCAAGTAGTTGCGATTCAGACGCCAGACGCGCCCACTTCAACAACACCAAAGCAAGATTTTGGTCAGTATTTTGATTTTATTAAAGAGTGGACGCAGAACAACTCCGACAATGGTTCAAGTGTTGAAGTACGAGTACCAGATAAATACTTTAAGATCGCGCGTAGCCTCTCAAGTTATGAAGGAATCAATCTCCACGGGAAACCCGTCGCGGGTGGATCGCAATTCTTTATCGACGCGATTGCTGCTGCCGATCCAGAAGTGAATTTCAGTGGCGTAGATATGGTGATCATTGTGGTCCCACCGACTACACCCGAAAGTCTCCTCGGTTCGCAACCTTGGGGTGGTCCAGTGCAAAGCAATGAAGGCATGATTAATCGCTTCTTCACTTCGGCACCCAATAATTTAAGTGAAAACTGGCACGTTAATCATTCAATTTTGACGCCCACTATGTGGTTACACGAGATGCACCATGGGGCGCTCGACCTCGGTGATCATGGAGATTACATGGGGTTTTGGGGAATGATGTCTGGCGGTGGACTCACCGATCTCTTAGGTTGGGATAAGTATCTCTCCGGATTCTTCAGTGATAGCCAAGTGCGCTGTGTCTCTCCCAACATCACCTCCACTCATTACTTAACTCCATCTGCAGCTAAGGGTGCGGTTGAGAAACTTGTGGTGGTACCGCTCTCCAAGACCAAGGTAATCGTGATCGAATCAATACGTCGTGGAGGTTATAACTACAAGTTGGCAAAGAATTCGTTAGGTGCTCTGGTTTACACGGTAGATCTGACAAAGACCGAACATGGAGAAGGTCAATATGTGCAGCCACCTACTAGAGGTCTCAACACCGTTGATTTCGCTGATGCTCCGTTAAAGATTGGAGAGTTTGTCGTTGTTGAGGGCGTACGGATTAGCGTGACCGCAAGTGGAGGCTTTGGAGACATCGTCAAGGTCGAGAAAGTATCTTCATAGCCATTCTTATGTAGCAGTTATACGCGAGTGTCTTTATGATTAATCTATGACCTTGTTATATCTACTAGATCTACTTTCTACATTCGTGTTTGCGCTTGTGGGGGCACGTGTTGCAGCAGATAAGGGTTTGGATTACGGCGGGATCGCATTTATTGCAGCGATCGCCTCTGTTTCCGGTGGAACTTTGAGAAATGTTTTTCTTGGACTTAAACCTATATGGGTAGTTGATCCGTGGATTTCCGTTGCCGTCATTGCGGCAGTCATCATCACGTTGGTATTCCGGCGCGTAACTCATATCGGCAGAACCCTTATCATCATGGACACTTTGGGTTTAGCAGTAGCCACAGTCTCCGGAGCTCAACTTGCTTTTGAGCAAAATGTCGGTTGGTATGCCGCGATCATTCTTGGTGTAATTACTGCTGTGACTGGGGGGCTGTTACGTGATGTGCTCTGTCAGTTGGAGCCTGTCTTACTCCACCGCGAAACCATCGGCACCTCGTCGCTTGTCGGAGCAATTGTTTTTGTAGCCCTCTATCAATTCCATGTCATCAATACTGTAGCTGCGCTCATTGGAGGCACTGTTGTGATTGCCACACGGATCATTTCAATTCAGTTCAATATCAATTTACCCAAATTTAGTAAATAGTTTTCGTATTTAGTTATCTCGGTACAAAAGTGAAGAGGAACCTCAAGGAAAATACCCTGGGTTCCTCTTGACTTATTTCTTAACTTTTACGCGACATTGACTACGCCTAGGTGGCAGGTTCAATGCCTTGATGGCGGAGGCGGCGAGATTTGAACTCGCGATGGGCTTGAGGCCCAAACCGCATTAGCAGTGCACCTTCGAGGCATATGTTAGCTCTCTAAGAGTAGTTTTACGCTCATTAGTTCCATATAAGAGTCCCGAAAGGAGGCCCCTTCTCCTGAATACTTGGGCGAAACTTGGGCAGAAATAGCTTCAGCTATTTGGAGTTCGAGTCCCTCACAACCCACTTGTGTAGGTAAATCCGAGTTCCATATCCAAACCTTGGATGTGATTCAAACCCTTGAATAGTGGATGTATCTGCCAAACCTTTATATCCAGTATTTGATCTCTTGACTCCTTTATTCAAAAGGAGAAGAGGCTACCCTGCTTTCTCGATCCTAATTGTGTCGTTCTTTCCAGCCTTAACCAAGGAGATTTTTACTCCGTCGTATAGTAAGAATTCGCCCTGCAGCATGACAATATTTTGAGAAAACTTTTGCCCCCAAGATGTATCTGAGGAGGGTTTGAAATAATCAGGATGATTGACTCCAGGAATTGTTAAATAGTAAGCGGTTTTCGTCCAAATCTTGCCAGAACCATCATCACCATTTCCCCCGTCTATCATCTCGCCTGTTCGATCTGTGTCATTACTCGTATCAACTATGTAAACCATTACACCTTGAAAATCTGGAAGCATTCCGTGTGACCATTTTTCTGGTCTATGCGATTCAACTACTAATACTCTCGTTTCGCTTAATCGAATCATCGCGGAGCGAATACCTTGTTGTTCACGTTCGAGTGGCACCAATGTCATATCTACCGATTTTAAATTCTTCTTATCAACGCAATAAATATCTGCAGGTTTTAGCCAATCAAGAATGAGAGAGTCCCAGCCATTTAAAGCTAACGATATTCCCCCTTGATTTTCTTCCAACCCGAATAAATATGGATTACGAGGTGAATGTCCTGCAATGCCTAAATAATGAAGGATCTCATGAGTCAGCCAACCCCAAAGAACCTGGTCGTTCTTTGGATTGTAAAACCATGAGCTCGTAGTCAAAACCAACATCTTATGATCATTTAAAGTTTTTGTATTTATGCTCCAAATATAATTGCCCAGAGAGTCTTGAATTGATTTAATCTGTTGAGGGAAAACAAAGAGTGCAACCTCGGCACCTGTGAAGTCAACATCATTTTCACCTGCTTTCACAAATTCTTCTGCAATCTCCTTTGTGGATAAATTCTGTATTCCACTATTGCCTTCATGTACCCAGTTATAGGTTTCCGAGACTTTAGGCATGCGGAACCATTTGTCTTTAAAGTGCCAGTTGATTCTAAACTGATCATTTGAATACCACTTTAACCACTCATCAACTTTGCGCATCTCATCCATGTATATCGTAGATGGCGAACCAATACCCTGCACGTCTGGAAAATCAATTCCAAGTATAGAAATGTCTATCGATCCTTTGAACGGAAAAATATTTTTGGTTATTGGATAAGCGATTGCCAATTGCGCACCTGCTTCGGTAATAGTTGTCCTTTTATCCGGCGCGCGACAGGCCTCTATAGTGTCCACCGAAGCTGGGGAAAGAAGAACCTCAGGTGTTGGTGTTGGTGTTGGTGTTGGTGTTGGTGTTGGTGTTGGTGTTCGTGTGGGAGCGGCTACTGGAGTGCGAGTAGGTGCCGGCTTGGGGATAGCAACTCCCTTATTCCACACAAGCTTGTTTCCGCTCTTCACGCAAGTAAACTTCTTTTCTCCCGTGGTTTGTGTTGCTCCTGCTTTAGGGCATGAGGCTCCCGATGTGGCGGCATAGGTAGGAGCTAGGGGCAGTGCGAGAGAAATGAGGAGAACTCCCGCGGTCAAACTGGGGGACAGTTTCATACTCATGTATAACAGACCCCTCAACTAGACGGCTGCAAATTCCCTGCGGAATATAAGAAGAAGTGATCAAGTGAATAGCTATTTTCTTGGGCAAAACTTGGCATCGGTTGAAATTGTTTTCTGGCTTGGGGCCTGGCAAAAGCCAGCTCAGCAGCCAAGATGGCGGAGGCGGCGAGATTTGAACTCGCGATGGGCTTGAGGCCCAAACCGCATTAGCAGTGCGGCGCCATAGACCGGGCTAGGCGACGCCTCCACGCGGTCCGCCCCAAAACGCCAAGGCTCTAGGGAAGAACGCTCTGTGAGGGTACCGTCTGAGGTAAAAGTAGAGCAAAGCGAAAGGTGTACCCGTGTCCTTCCACCCAGACCAGATCCGCTCCCAATACCCCGCTCTCCAAGATGGTGTGGCTTGGCTCGACGGCGCCGCCGGCACCCAAGTCCCGACCAGCGTGATTGAGGCTATTGCAGGCGCATATCGCCATGGAATCGGCAATACGGGAGGTGCTTTCCCGGCCTCTCGCTACAGCGAAGAGATCCAGTGGGGAGCCCGGGAAGCAGTTGCTGACCTCGTCGGCGGTGTGGCCGAGGGTGTCTTCTTTGCCCAGAGTGCGACCACTATCACCTATCACATCAGTCGGACCCTGGCGCACGGCTGGGTGGCTGGCGATGAAGTGATCGTCTCTCGTCTTGATCACGATTCAAATGTGCGTCCTTGGGTTCAAGCTGCGGAGAGTGCCGGCGCCACAGTGCGTTGGGCAGAGATTGATTTAGAAACCGGTGAACTACCTGCCGATCAATACAAAGAATTAGTAAACGGTCGCACCAAAGTGGTTGCAGTGACCGCGGCCTCGAATGTTCTGGGCACGAAGCCCGATATTTCACGCATCGCCGAGATCGCACATTCCGCCGGTGCATTCATTTACGTGGATGGTGTGCACGCTACTCCACACTTCCCTATCGACATCAATGCAATGTCTGCAGATTTTTATATGACGAGCGCCTACAAGTGGCAAGGTCCGCACATCGCTGCACTTGCCGCAGATCCAAAACTTCTACAATCACTTACGCCACGAAAGCTCGCATCTTCCACACCTGACTCGCCCAACAAGTATGAGTTAGGCACGCCACCCTTTGCAGATCTCGCAGGAGTGAGCGCTGCGGTGGATCATATGGCAGGTTTAGAAGGTAGTAGCGGTACCCGACGCGAGCGCATCACTGCCTCCATGACATCCGTAGCTGCATTCCAAAAAGCGTTGGCAGGTCACATGCTTGATTCGCTGCGCGCGATGCCTAAGGTTCATGTCATTGGAAAGCTCAAAGATAAAACACCCACTGCATACTTCACCGTCGCTGGGTATGAACCACTTCAAGTTGCGCAGAAACTTTCTGAGGGTGGCGTCAATGTGTGGAATGGCCACAACTACGCTTGGGAAGTTACTGCCGCCCTGGGTATACGCGATAAGGGAAGTGCAGTCCGTGCCGGTCTGAGCCTTTATAACAATGAAGACGACGTAGAGCGATTACTAAAGATTGTTGGCTCGCTCTAACGCCACTCGTGACGGACGTGGCCGAGGTGATCGCGCATAATCTTCTCGGCGAGCGCAGCATTCTTATTCTCGATAGCGTGCAAGAGAAGGTTGTGCTCTTCGCTGCTCTGCGCAAGTTCGCCCTTCTCGGCAATCTGACGTAATCCAAAGAGCCTTGCTTGACTTCGCAATTGCGCCACGGTCTCCACGAGTCGCTTATTTCCGGTCGCCTCGATTACTGCCAGGTGGAATTGTCGATCGGCTTCGAGGTACTCCTCGATCTTTCCAGCGGCCGCATGTTGGGAGATGGTCGCAGCTAACTCCCGTAAGTGGGCCAGTTGCTCGGGCGTCGCGGATTTAGCCACCATGGCAACGGCTGGCGGCTCCAAGAGATCGCGCATACTGGCGATCTCGTCAAGATCTTGCACGGAAGGCTCCACCACTCGGAAGCCTTTATTCTTCACCGGCTTGAGTAAGCCCTCTTTGACTAAATCGAGGAGCGCTTCTCGTACAGGCGTGACCGACACGGCGTATCGCTCTGCGAGCGCAGGGGCGGAGTGCACTTCACCAGGGGCCATGTGACCCGCGATGATCGATGCACGCACTCCTGCCGCGACCTGTTCCTTGAGCGTGGGCTCAACGATTAACTTATTCATTGAACTTCTTAGAGTCCTTGATGTGGATG
>CAFBMD010000010.1_pt1 | contig 18924 bp, 21 predicted proteins | sample 7268561 | NCBI WGS metagenome assembly CAFBMD01 (sample SAMEA6814049, study PRJEB35770) | freshwater metagenome | biome: Freshwater; feature: Freshwater reservoir; material: water | place: Czech Republic | collected 2017-05-23 | depth 30m m | reverse complement strand
TGCAACATGGTTTCGGCGTCGCCGAGATTTGCTCCAATGGACAGTACGACGCGCGTCATGGCCGCGTAATGGTTACAGAGACGTCCGCGAAAGGAACTTCAATAGGCGCGGTTGGCTTATGAACGGTTACCACAACCGTCTGCACCAATTTACGCGTCAGAATTTTTGATGCGATGCGCTCAGCAAGCGCTTCGATGAGATTCACTGGATCGCCCACGATTTCAGCATGCACGTCATTGGCAACTTCGCCGTAATGAGCGCTCTTTGTCAGGTCATCACTCAAACCTGCCGGCGCAAGTGAGAATTGCAGGGTTACATCGACGATGAATTCCTGACCATCCGCGCGTTCGGCAGGTAATACCCCGTGATACCCAAAACCCTTAATCCCAGTGATTGATATGGAGTCGGTCATTTCTTGCCCCAGCGCGTGACTACTTCGATGACATCTCGGCTATCGCGCACGTTATGTACGCGAACTCCCCAAACTTTGCGCTCTGCCAACATGGTGGTAACTGCAATAGTGGCAGCTTCCCGCTCCTTCACATCACGGTCGCCTTCGCCATCGTTGAGAAGCGTTCCCAGGAAGCGTTTCCGGGAAGCGCCAACCAGCAGTGGACGCTTCAATTTTTCAAAACTTTCAATGGCTTGCAGCACATCCCAATTATGATCTGGCTCTTTGGCGAACCCGAGGCCTGGATCGAGAATTATCTGATCGATCTCTACTCCAGCTTTGGTAAGTTTTTCAATTCGCTCGGCCAATTCATGTCGAACTTCCTTTGCGGTGACTTCATAAACCGCGAGCTTCTGCATGGAATCCGAGAATCCGCGCCAATGCATCACCACGTACGGCACTCGCACATCTGCAATCAGTCGCGGCATGTCGCTATCGGCAAGTCCCCCACTTACATCGTTGACGATGGAAGCTCCTGCCGCGATCGCTTCCTCAGCCACTTCTGCACGCATCGTGTCAATGCTCAGAACTGTGTCGTAATCAGCTAGGGCTCTCAGCACGGGCAGTACCCGAGCTTTTTCTTCCTCAGGGGAGATGCGAGAAGCTCCTGGGCGGGTGGATTCACCACCGATATCGATGATGTCCACACCTTCGCGAATCATTTGAATTCCGCGCATCACGGCGCTTTCCGTGGCGGCGTTTTCTCCGCCATCAGAGAAGGAATCGGGTGTGACGTTGATGATGCCCATCACCAACGTGCGCTTGGGTTTGTGGAGGAACTCTGGCAACCCAAGGACGCGCATGGTTACTTCCCGAGCGCCAATTGCATAGCCTCGGCACGAGTCGCAGGGTCGCGAAGTTGTCCACGCACCGCGCTTGTTACTGTGCGGGCAGTGGACTTGCGTACACCACGCATTGACATACAGAGATGCTCACAATCAATAATCACTATTACGCCGAGCGGCTCCAGGATGCGCACAAGGGCATCGGCAATCTGACTGGTGAGTCGCTCTTGAACTTGCGGGCGCTTTGCGTAGACATCAACGAGGCGAGCTAGTTTCGAGAGACCCGTGATGCGTCCACTCTCCCCCGGGATGTATCCGATGTGTGCTTTGCCATGGAATGGAACTAAGTGATGTTCGCATTGCGAAAAGACTTCGATATCTCTCACAACAACTAGCTCGTGATGATTCATATCAAATGTCGTCGTTAACACATCATCTGGTGACATCCAGAGTCCGGCGTAACTCTCCTTGAGTGAGCGAGCCACGCGTGCTGGAGTCTGCGCCAAGCCGTCGCGATCAGGATCTTCACCAATGGCCAGCAACAATTCCCGGACAGCCTTTTGCGCACGGGCCTCGTCAAAGGCGCCCGTTACTTGGCCATCGTGAGGAATCGAGACTGGACCGATGTCACTCATTTGCAGGTGCCTCCGGAGTCGACTCTTCGATAGTGACAACCGGCTTTACAAAATCGATCGCTGGTCGGTCAGAAGGGATGCGCTCGGTAGATCCGGTCCACGCTGGTCTGGCTGCACGCTTGGGAACTGCTGCAAAGATTTCGGCGATCTCTTCTTTATCCAGGGTTTCGCGATCTAGCAACGCCACCACGAGTGCATCGAGCGCATCTCGATATTGGGTCAAGATGCCCCATGCTTCTTGATGTGCACGCTCAATGAGTGCGCGTACTTCTTCGTCTACCACTGCGGCTACATCTTCGCTGTAATCACGTTGGTGTCCATAGTCGCGACCCATAAATGGCTCGCCTGCGGAGGTTCCCAACTTGATTGCACCAAGACGTTCGGTCATGCCGTATTGGGTCACCATTGCGCGAGCGAGGGCTGTTGCCTTTTCGATGTCATTTGACGCGCCCGTGGTGGGATCGTGAAAGACCATCTCCTCAGCCGCACGACCACCCAATGCGTATGCCAATTGATCAAGCATTTCGTTGCGGGTAGTGGAGTATCGATCATCCTCGGGTAGGACCATGGTGTAACCAAGCGCGCGTCCACGCGGCAAAATTGTCACCTTATGAACAGGATCCGTATTCGGTAATGCATGAGCCACAAGCGCGTGACCGCCTTCATGATAGGCAGTTACTTTTCTCTCGTGCTCATTCATAAGTCGGGAACGTTTCTGCGGTCCAGCCATCACACGATCTATTGCCTCGTCGAGAGATTCCTTATCGATGAGTTGCTTGCCCGCACGTGCAGTGAGTAGCGCCGCCTCGTTGAGCACGTTTGCAAGATCTGCTCCAGTAAAGCCAGGTGTGCGACGTGCAAGAGTAAGGAGATCGATATTTTCCTCGAGCGGCTTACCCTTCGCATGCACTTCAAGAATCTGTTGACGACCCTTAAGGTCCGGGCGCTCCACCGCAATCTGTCGATCGAAGCGACCTGGGCGCAAAAGTGCTGGATCTAAAATATCTGGGCGGTTGGTGGCTGCGATCAGAATGACGGAACCGTTAGCTTCGAATCCATCCATCTCCACCAGTAGTTGATTGAGTGTTTGTTCGCGCTCATCATGCCCGCCACCCATGCCAGCTCCGCGATGTCTACCGACCGCATCGATTTCATCGACGAAAACAATGGCTGGTGCGTTTGCTTTAGCTTGCGTAAAAAGATCGCGAACACGTGCAGCGCCTACGCCAACAAACATTTCTACGAAGTCAGAGCCAGAGATTGAGTAGAAAGGCACGTTTGCTTCGCCAGCAACGGCGCGAGCAAGCAAGGTCTTTCCAGTTCCGGGCGGACCATATAAGAGAACGCCTTTAGGAATCTTGGCGCCAATCGCCTGAAACTTTGCCGGCTCGGCCAGAAACTCTTTGATCTCTTGAAGTTCTTCCACGGCCTCATCTACGCCAGCAACATCAGCAAAGGTGGTTTTAGGCGTGTCTTTCGCCATCAACTTGGCCTTCGAACGACCAAATTGCATGACGCGACCGCCGCCGCCTTGCATCTGATTCATAAAGAAGAGGAAAACTAGAGCAATAAGAATGATGGGACCAATGGTCATGATAAAAGACATCAAGGCAGAAGTTCTGGGTACCTTCACATCCCACAGTTGCGGAGGTTGATGAGCCTTCAGCAAATCAATGACTTGAGTCTCTTGGCCGACAATGTAACTAGCCTCTACCCGGGTCGCGTCAGAAATTTTCACGCCACTTTTCAAAGTGATCTGAATAAGTTGTTCGCGATCCACCACTACCGCAGACTTCACCTGCTCATCTGCGATCGCTTTCAGAACTACTGAAGTATCAACTTTCTTGAAAGTTGCATTCGCAGATGCAAATTGCCCATAGAGAAAGAAGGCCAAGACGGCGATCAATATCCAAAAAGCAGGAGTTTTATGTAAACGACGCTTCTTCATAACCAACCTTTAGGAGTAAACGTGCGGGGCGAGAGTTCCAATGACGCGCAGGTTGCGGTAGCGCTCTGCATAATCTAAGCCATATCCCACAACGAACTCGTTAGGAATATCAAAGCCCACATACTTCACAGAAACTTCTACCTGCGCGGCGTCAGGCTTGCGAAGCAAGACGAGCACTTCAACACTTGCAGCGCCTCGCGACATTAAGTTGGCAACTAACCAAGAGAGGGTGAGGCCAGAATCGACGATGTCTTCGATGATAAGGACATGGCGGCCAGCGATGTCTTGGTCTAGGTCTTTAAGAATGCGAACTACGCCGCTGGACTTGGTGCCTTTGCCGTAAGAAGAGACCGCCATCCAATCCATGCTGGCGTGGCGTGAAAGCGAGCGCGAGAAATCAGACATCACCATGATCGCGCCCTTAAGTACACCTACCAAAAGAACTTCGCGATCTACATAGTCGCGTTCAACGTCGGCGGCGAGTTCCTTCAATCGAATTTGGATCTGCTCCTCAGTAAAGAGAACTTTCTCCAAGTCGCCTTCAATATCTCGCTGATCCACGGTGCCCTCTCGTTAGTGCTGCGGCTACGGCTTACCCACGCCCAGGGGCGAGAGGATAAGTCTGCCCGACTTCCGGGCGAGCGAAAGACCACCGGGCAGGGAGATCTCCCCCTGGCCATGCCAATCCACCAGAAGTTGATCACCCCTATCGAGGTGTTCATAGGTCAGCAGGCCGCCATCAAGCCCGGCTCCGAGCAGGGCAAGGCGAAGAACTCGGGTTCGAACCGCCTTGGGCTGGGCAGAAAGCCGAGCCACTTCCAGGTCGGGGTTCTGCGCAAAGTGCTCGCCCGCGAGGGCGTCTAAGGCGGCCAAATCGTCCTGGATGAGGAGAGCGGTGCGCGCTAGTGCCTGCGGAACTCCACCCCCGAGCGCCTCGTCTAGCGCCGGAATGAGCTGGGTACGAATCTTCACCCGCAGAAAGTGCGTATCTACATTCATCGGATCATCAAAGATGTGGCCAAGAGATTCCGCTACGGATCGCAGGCAGGTTCGGCGGATGCCCAGCGCTGGGCGTCGATAGATCCCACTCACCCCAGACATACCGGCAATAGATCGCGGGCCAGATCCGCGAGCCAGCCCCAACAGGACGCTCTCTGCCTGATCGTCAAGTGAGTGGGCTAGATATACGGCCACTGCACCCACGCTTTTCGCATGAGCTGCGAGCGCGCCATATCGTGCATCTCGTGCGGCCGCTTCTAACCCGCCCTGAGTGCCCACAACTACGTTGATAATTTCAGTGGGGATATTAAGTGTTGAAAGAAAAGTAGCGCAGGCACTTGCCACCTCTGCGGAGTTTTCTTGTAAACCGTGATCGATGGTGATCGCCGAGAGTGCAAGCGCCATTTTTGGCGCTTCTAACGAGAGCGCATACGCGAGCGCAATGGAATCTGCTCCACCGGAGCAAGCGATCACAATTCGATCACCCGCCGCTAGCAGCGCTAGGTCAGCGCGCACTGCAGTGCGCAACTCCAAAAGCTCTTCTGAATGCGTGACCACTAGTAAAGATTAGTTGGCGTTTACCAATGCTGTCGCTATCTGGTCGATTGCCTTTCGGGCCTTATCTGTTCCACCAGGCTCAATCGGAACTGCATCGGCCAAGATAGCGAATGAGATTGCCCTACCTGCCGAAGTTTGAAAGATGCCAGCCAGCGCATTGACTCCACTGAGTGTGCCTGTTTTTGCGAGCAGGGAGCCCGGCTCGTTCACCGCTCGCTTCTTCATCGTCCCGCTCTCTCCCGAGACCGGTAGGCCAGCCACCAACGCGGCCAGTCGTGGGTTGTTCCACGCCAATGCCAAAAGCGAAGCGAGCGCACGGGGAGATGTCTTGTTCTTTCGTGAGAGGCCAGCAGGGTCTACCAGTACCGTTTCGCTGAGATCTAATTCGGGTAATTCAAAGATCAACATGTCAGTGGCAGGTTTGGGAAGAAGTTTTGCCAGCGTCCTCGCCCCTTCGTTATCGCTCTCCGCCAGCACACGTCCTAATTCAGTACCGAGGTCTACCGACTTACCATCTCTTGTGGTGACTGGAATTTTCGAGTCAAAGGTGAGCAAGAGGGCTGCCCCAGTAAATAATTTGGCAGTCGATGCCGGAACAAATGTGCCACCAGTGTCGTAGAGAAGTTGTCCCGTAGCCACATCCACCACAGCCATGCCGACCGACTGCCCAAGATCGATATTTACCAGCAACGGATCGACAATTTTCGAGAGTACATCAGGCGAAATTGCCGGTGGAGGCGGAGGTTCAACACTTACTTTTACTTGCGGGGCGCTCGCGGTATTCGAATTCGCAGCCGAGCAAGCAACTAAGAGCAGCGCGCAAAGCGCTGCGGTTGCTACCCGCTTAAACGCGGCCACCAGAAGGCATCAATCCATCCATGCCATAGATAGAGGAGTACTTGAGTCCGGCCCGCGTATTGCGCGCTTCCCAGACCATATTGTTTCCGGCATAAATAGCGATGTGGTGAATGGCTTGCACGCTGCCGTTGTATGACCAGAAGACAAGATCTCCAGGTTGCAGCTCGGCCAGCGGTACGCGCTTGGTCGCCACAAAGAAGAGCGCCGCATTTAGACGTGACCACGTCGTCCAGGTCAGGCCAGCATTTTTATATGCCGCGTAGACCAGACCCGAGCAATCGTAACTATTAGGGCCTTGCGCACCCCATACATACGGCTTGCCCGACTTCACTTCCTTGATGGCAAAGTTGAGCGCAACTTGCCTCTGCTCTGCAGTAGTGCGAATTGTTTGCCGCCCAGTGAGGCCTCGGTCGGGCCAAATGCGAGCCTGGCCAGAAGTGGTGGCTGCAGTATTTGCTGATTGTTCTTCAAGAATGGCAAGTTTGCGTTGTTGTTCAAGAGTTACTCGCACATTTCGCGCACTCGCCAACTGCTTGGCTAGAGCGTTTTGGACAGACATCAGCGAATCAACTTCCTTCTTCTGATTCGCTTTCACTACATCGGCAGTAACTTTCGCAACACGTACTTTTTCGGTTGCCGAAGCTTGCGCAGCACGGGCCTTATCGGCCTCGACTTTCGCTTTAACAGCGGCATCACGTGCACTCTCTAAACGGCTAAGAGCCAAATTAGTATTATTAGAGACAACCCCAAGAGTGTTGAGGCGATCAATCAAATCTGCTGGACCGTCAGATTCGAGAAGCGAATTAAGTGAAGTAAAGCCTCCACCCATTTTGTAGGCACCCGCAGCGATTGAGCCAATTTGTTGGTTTGCACTCTCCACTACGGCCTCTGCAAGGGCGGTCTTCCTGGTAGCAACAGCGGAGAAATCTTTCGCTGCCTGGAGTTCGGCTTTTTCACGATCCAAAATAGCTTTGGCAGCCGCAGCCTTCGCGGCCAAGACTTTCAATCGCGCCGCAGCCGCATCTAGTTTCGCTTTGGCTGCGATGGCAGCTTTCGCTTTGGCGACTTCTTTGGCCTTGGCGGCGGCAATTTCCTGGAGCGTGGGTTTTCGAGTCTTTGCATCAGCCACGTCGGTGATGAGTACCGGGGCAAGCACCACCGAGAGCGCAAGGAACACGCGGAAAATCGGCAATCTACGAGATACCAAGACAACTCCTGAGGGGAAGAGATACCCCTTAAGGATAAACGGGACCTCTCCTACACCCTTGGATTTACCCGCCAAGTCCCCTGTGAATTACCAGAGTGAATTACCAGAGTGAATTACCAGGGCGCGTTAAGAGGAGACGTCACGCCTCTTGAAGAGCAGGGCAGCCAACGCCCCTGCCGCGATCAAGATCAGGATGGAGGTGGTGAGCGCCCATTTATACGTGATGGTGGTTGAACCCCCGCTGCCCACCGCGGTAAGGAGCAGCCCGGGAAGGTACTTCTGCATGTTCTCCCATACCGCTCCCACAATTCCTTCAACGATCATCACCCACGAAATACCAATGGCGATTGAAGAAATAGGTGAACGAAGAATCAAGCCGAGGAGCATTCCGATAATTCCAAAGCCAACGGTTGCCAGCGAGACGTTTGCCAAGGTGGTGAATAGATTTGAGATACCTTCGCCGCCGATGCCCCCAGAAGTCCAAGCATCGGTAGAGATACCTTTCGAATTCGCCCAGAAAAAACTGGTGACAACCGAAATAAGAGATGTTTCTACGACGATTAAGAGGCCAAAGAGTGCCATTGAGAGCGCTTTGCCGCCGAGCAGCACCATACGGCGTGGCTGACGGACTAAAAGATTGCGAAGCGTTCCGTGCGAATACTCCTGGGCCGTCTGTGATGCAAAAACCGAAAGCGCAACAATGCCGAGCAAGGTAGATGCAAAGGCTAAGCCAAGTGAGAGACCGGTATAACTCTCGATCGAGGCGCGAGAGAAACCAGGTTCGCGACCACGACGTGGTTCATCCATTGCAATATATGGAATGGAGGCGGTGAGTACAGCGATTGCTCCCACGGCGCCTAATGTTCCAAAGAAAAGTGTGGGACGACGGAGTTTGCGCCACTCGGCGCGAATTACGCGGATCACTTGGTATCTCCTGTCATTTCAAAGAAAGTCTCTTCGAGCGTGGGGCGGACCGCAGCAAGCGAAGCAAGCGTGAGGCCAGCCGCAAAGGCGAGTTTGTTGAATTCACTAGCCCAATCATCATTCGCGATGACATGCACTGAGCCGTCGAGGATGATCCCTTCGTGACCCGCCGACTTTGCGATTGCGATGAGTTTGGGAAGATCTGCCTCCTCGAGCGTGCGCGCAATAACAGTGGGTTGTTGAGCGGCAAGTAGCGACTCAGTTGTACCACTGAAAATCATTTTTCCTTCTCGAAGCATCACTAAGTGATCGCTGATTTGCTCAAGTTCGCTCAATAAGTGACTCGAGACGAAGACAGTGATTCCACCGTCAGCCAGTGAACGCAGAAGTGTTCGTACTTCGTGGATACCAGCAGGATCCAGACCGTTAGTGGGTTCATCTAGAATCAGTAATTCTGGTTTGGGGAGCAATGCAGCCGCGATACCGAGGCGTTGCTTCATCCCGAGTGAGTACTGCTTGTACTTTGACTTAGCGCGGTCGTTGAGGCCCACTAATTCAAGAAGTTCTCCGACACGTTCATGCGGAAACCCACCAAGAGTGGCGAGCATTTTCAAATTCTCAGATCCCGAGAGCGCGGGATAGAAAGCTGGACCTTCGATCATGGCGCCCACGCGACTGAGGTACTTCTCTGGGTGGTTGATTTTTTCGCCAAGCACCGTGCCACTGCCATCAGTAGGCGTAATTAGTGAGAGCAGCATGCGAATCGTGGTGGTTTTGCCGGAGCCGTTGGGTCCCACAAAGCCACAGACGCTACCGATCGGAACATCGAAGGTGGCGTGGTCGAGGGCGAGACGCTCGCCATAACGCTTCGTCAGTCCGGTGACTGAAATTGCAGAAGAAGTTGACATAGGGACACCCTGCCACGAAAACCTGAACGACTTATGCGAGTTACCCACAGGGGTAACGGGAGTTTGCTGTGAATACCTCTAGAGACCGAGCAAATTCGCTTGATGGTCGAAGTCTGGAACTTGTGCGCGCACTTCCTCAAAAGTACCCATTGCCAGCGCTCGGCCTTGGTCGAGGTAAACCACCAGGTCAGCAGAGCGCACGGTGGCTAGACGGTGGGCAATCATGACTACCGTGGTGCTTCCACGAAGAGATTGAATCGCTGCCGCCACGTTTGCTTCCGTTTCGGCATCGAGTGCACTGGTTGCCTCATCAAGTACCAAAAGTTTGGGTTTTGTGAAGAGCGCTCGCGCGATACCTAGGCGTTGACGTTGGCCGCCACTTACTCGTGCACCACGCTCGCCCACTTCGGTGTCGATGCCCTTTTCTAACTCACGCACAAAATCATCAAGGTGGGCTACCCGCAACGTTTCCCAGATGGATTCATCGGTCGCAAATGCCGGTGGAAAACCGAGTGCGATGTTCTCTCTAAATGTTCCACTCGCGATTGCGACATCTTGTGGCACATATGCAACTGCTCCCGGCCACGTAGTAATTGCTTCCATGGGAGGTAGACCAGAAATTGTGACACTGCCTTTTGCGGGCGGCAAAATTCCAAGCAAGATATCAACAATGGTTGTTTTGCCAGCACCCGATGGTCCCACGAATGCCACGAATGCACCGTTAGTAATTTCAAGCGACACATCACGCACCGCGGGTTCTGCTTTACCCGGATAAGTGAAAGTAGCATCCGACAAAGTGATGGTGGCGTTGAATCCACGATGCTCGGTCTCTAATGAATCTTCCTTCGCCAACTTCGGCACTTCAATATGTTGCAAACTCTCTGCAAGATCGAGAGTGACCTTCGAAGCCCCTGCGCTGGAACGAATGGCTAGCATGCCTTGTTGGACGCGCAAAATCGCTGGCGCAATGCGAGTACCCGCCGCCAGGAAGATCGCCAACGTGCCCACCGCGTGACCGGCATCCTGCAAAAGAAACTGGGCCGCTGAAAGCAAGAGTGCGCCAAGGACTACTGAAGTTTCTAAAACATATTTAGAGACGTTTGGCATAAAGGCAATTTCAGCTTGGGCATGCGCCAATTTGTAGCGCAGGTCACCAATCTCTTTCGCGTAGTAAGCGCGGCGATTGCGCACCAAAGATTCGCGATAAGAACTCAACACTTCAACGATCTTTTCGTTGCTGGTAATGCTGAGCTCAGATTGCTCCATACCAAGGCGCTGAGCTTTTCCACTCAGTAAACGCTGAAGAAGAAATCCAATGAGGGCAAAGAAGATGAAACTTGAAAGAGCAACAGTGGGGTCGACCACCACGAGGCCAATGGCCATGACCACAAGAAGCGAGGCATCCGATGCCATTGTTACAACTGTGCCGAGCAAACCTAACGTGATACTTCCTACGCCGGAAGTGAGAGCGTAGAGAGTCTCTTGAGAGGTGCGTGCTTGTACTGCAAGGAGAGATTGTGAGAGCACGCGCGAAGTGAGATCGGCTGAGATCGCCGCACCGCGACGACCTAAGAAGAAGAGCGCCTTGCGTGTGAAGAAGACCGAGAGCACCGTTCTACCCACAAGAATAACGCCAGCAGCTAATCCGAGAAGGGCAGTTTGAGTTTGAAAATCAAAACTCGAAAGTCCCACAAAATCCAGTACTGAACTCACGCGATCGCCAGGGACGCGTGATTGCACACCGGAAACCGCGAGCGCACCGACGATACCTATGAGGGCTACTCCAAGAAGATCTAGAGCACCCAAGAAAATTTGAATCAGAATAACGATGAAGACTTTGCGTCGATCGCTCTTAGAAAGAAGACGAGCAGCACGTCCGATAATGGTGTTTCGATACTTTGCGTTAAACGCCCGCTTCACCATATTCACCTGCTCAGCCTAAGACCTTCCAGCTAAAGACCACTATTGAGTGACGGTAATCGTGAAGACGATTTTCTGCGTCCCGTCAGAAGCCGTAACTTGTGCAACACCTGGCTTGAGCGGTCTGGCAGACGGATTGCTGATGTACGTCCCTTGGTCCCCACCGGGGGTGAATTCCAAGAGATCCCCGGGCTCCGCAGCGAAGCTCCAGGCGCCTGGATTGGTGAGGTTAAAGACCAGCGTGTTTGTCATCGGCAGCGAGGCCGTCGTGCTGACCTCATCGACCATGATCGGTGGGAGCACTTGAGCTTGGCCGCCCTGGCCCGCCTCGGGAGCGTTGGGTGTGAGGGGCGCGCTCGATACTTCATCATCGTCCCCACCTTCCTCCCCGACCTCAGATCCTTCGCCACAAGCTGCAAGGGTCAGCGAGGCCAAAACCGCGGCTAGAACGAGAATGGTCTTTCGTGATCGACTCATCTCTCTCCTTCAACTTGATGGAACCTGACTTATTGCTAGGGTCGCCATATGGCTGAGTACCAAATTACCCGATGGCGCGAGATCCCATCGATGGTTGTCGCCCGAAGCGGCGAAGAAGTTTCCAAGATTTCGCTATCCAATAGATTTCAAGAGGCAATCGATGAGGCTGCCATGCGCCTTGGAGAGATAGATGCCGACGCATATATGAATGGTTGGAACCGCGATCCATGGGTGGAGCGAAGTGGCGCGCCAGCGGAAGTAACTGAGGCCATTGCTGCAGAATTAGAAAGTGAATTTAGCGAAGAAAATATCAATCTGATTCTCAACCAAATAGGAGAAAAGTAATGTCCGCGATATATGAAGCCCTCGCACAAGGAACCCTCGTTTCAGATGGTGCGATGGGAACCATGCTCCAAGAGAGCGGACTCGACGATGGCGGGGCACCAGAACTGTGGAATGTAGAACACCCCGATCGAATTGAAGCGGTACTCGAGGCATACGCCGCCGCGGGTGCAAACCTCATTACTACCAATACTTTTGGTGGCACCGCTGGCCGGTTAGCGATGCACGGTCTCGAAGATCGACTCTATGAATTAAATAAAGCGGGCGCCGAAGTGGCTCGCAAGGTAGCCGATCGCCATCCAAATTGTTTCGTGATGGGAGATGTCGGACCTTCAGGAGAGCTCATGGACCCAATGGGCACCCTTACGCTAGAAAGCGCAAAGGAAATTTTCTCCGCACAGATCAAGGCGCTCGCTGATGGTGGAGTAGATGCCATCCTCATCGAAACCATGAGTGATTTGGCAGAGGTGGAAGCAGCAGTGAACGCTGCGAAGGAAGTGGCTCCCCACCTACCCATCATCGCTACCATGAGTTTTGACACGAACTTACGAACCATGATGGGTGTAAAACCGACACTCGCGGTGACTTACCTTGCATCCCTCGGCGTACGAATTATTGGTGCAAATTGTGGTCGCGGTATTGATGAAATGCGCGTCATCGCCAAAGAATTAGTTGATGCACGACCTGATGGAGTTTTCATCATTACTCAATCGAACTCTGGGCTACCAAAGTTGGTCGGTGACACCTTCATTTATGAAGGCACTCCCGACGAGATGGGCAAGTACGCCACAGAAATGAAGAGCCTTGGCGTGAACGTTGTGGGTTCATGCTGTGGCTCAACTCCAGCGCACACAGCTTCCATCTCTGCTGCTGTTCAATAAATATGGATGCTCGCAATAACGACGCAATAGGTCCGGGTGAGTTCTTTCCGGTAGTCGGAGTAGGGCCGCATCCAGAGCCGTGGCCCAAAGGTGAGCAATACGATCCAGAATTGCTGACTCACGGTGATCGGCGAAATGTCCTCGATAAATACAGGTATTGGACAGTTCCTGCCATTGTCGCTGAATTAGATGAGCGCCGACACGATTTGCATATCGCTATCGAGAATTGGCAGCACGATCTAAATATCGGTTCGATCGTGCGGACAGCCAACGCATTTAACGTTGCCGGGATTCACATTGTCGGAAAGCGTGATTGGAATCGACGCGGGGCTATGGTCACCGATAAATATCTCACCGTGCACCATCATCCAACGGTGGCTGACTTTAAGACGTGGTGTGATGAACATGCGATTCCCATCATTGGCATCGACAATGTTCCTGGTTCCACTTCGCTGGAGAAAGCCACGATTCCAAAGTCGTGTGTAATGTTCTTTGGGCAAGAAGGAAGCGGAATGTCAGATGAGGGAATAGCGGCCTGTGAAAAAATCTATGAGATTTCGCAATTTGGCTCCACTCGTTCAATGAACGCCTCAGCTGCCGGCGCAATTGCTATGTATGCCTGGGGCATGCAACATATTTCGCACAATTCTTAGCGTTTACTCTTCTTCTGACTCTTCTAATTCATCGAAGTTAGTCGGATGCGTTAATTTCCAATACATGTAGCCGATGAAGATCGCAAAGAATGGCCATTCAAAGACATAAACCCAGCTCCGTCGGTTACCAGAGAATGCACGGCCAAGTTCAACAATTGCAAGCACAATACAAAGCGGAATTCCAAGTAAAAGCCACTTACGTTTGGGATCGTTTATCAAACTTGTTCGAGGAGCACGTTCGGGTTCATCGGAGATCCATAATTCGTCGGCCACTACTCCTCCTCTTCAGAATCGCGTTCGTGCACAAACCAATCTCTAGCAGTAAGCGCTAGCCAACCGGCATCGATGAGCATTCCCATACTCCACATTAATGATCCACCGATGCGCTGATCGTTGAGCGCGCTCGCGCTATGCGCCATGTTCATTCCTGCCATCGCCGGAACATCGTGCAAAAGCCGACTACTGGAATATAAGAAGAAGCCAGTCATCGTCTCGGGCACCATCATGCCGAAGAGCGAGGCAAGCCTGATCGGATGTGCAACGTAGAACGGCATCGGGTTACCGCTCATGAGTGGGTAGTAGTAGATCAAACCAGCTAAAAGGAAGATTGTTAATTCAATGGAGTGAACGTTTCCGTTCTTCATGCCTGCATTTGCCAGAGGCGAGAAGTGGGTAGCGAAGAGCGCGATTAAGAAAATGCCGAAACCAATTTGTGGCTTCACGATCGTGCGCACAATCCAGGAGCGATAACCCGCCCTTAAGAAAGTGCGAAAGCCAGAATGGCGTGCGGCCGCCGCTACCGCCATGGGTGCACCCAAGATGATCATCGGAGAGATCAGCATCATCAAGGAGATGTGCTGCACCATGTGTACCCAGAAAATGCGGATCGCGTAATGCGGCACTGGGCCCACCAAGACGATGAAGGCAAATGAGAGGCCGGAGTAGAAGAGCGCCTGGCGCCAGCGAGCAATTTCGGCGGTGACGTTTCGGCGATACCAAAAGCCAGTCGCCAGAATGGGCATACCGAAGAGGAAATCCCACCCGATATTTAATGACATATCCTACATATCCCCCATACATAATTTTTTTATCTCAATCCACCTATATAAAGTCATTTGCAAAAGCGCTCAAAGCGAGTTCACCGCCCTACTCTAGTGACACACGTCTCAAGAATTGAACCTGAAATGATCCGAAAGGTGGAATTGTGACCACAACTACCACTGGAGCCAGTACTGGCGCCAAGAAGTTGTTAGGGGGTGTCCTCTTCGTCCTTGTAAGTGTCGCCGCTGTCGCAGGTGTCGGTCTCTTCCTCCACAGTGCCAGCGCTGACCCGCAACCAATTTTGGTAGCTACTCCGATGGGAAATGTTGATTCTCCGCAAGGCAAGATCAACGGCGCCTCAATCGAGCTCTCGGTCTTTGCAGATAGTGAGAGCTCTAACAACATTCAAAATAAAGAGGGCAGCCGCCCGGGTTACGTCACTTATGGTCCCTCCACACATCTTCAACTCCCAGCCAACTCCCTCATCACGATGACGATCAAGGGTTACGACGGCGGCGAGAAATTAAACAACACGTTCTTCAGCCGCGTTGTGGGCACCGTCGACGGAACGATGACAGTTGATGGCAAGCAAGTGAAGTCGCTAGGAGAAGATCAGGTACAACACACCTTCACGATTCATAGCCTTCCAACTAGTACTCAACCCACTCTCTTCGTCAATATTCCTGTGCAAATTCAATCCGAAGAGACCATGGGCAAATTTGATGAAGATGGCGTACTACCTACTCCTATCGTCACCACCTTCCAGTTCTACACAGAAGGCCCGGGCGAGTACGTCTGGAATTGCGAGTACCCCTGCGGCGACGGAACGTACGCCAAGTTCGGCGCCGCGATGAGTCGCTACGGATTCATGTCCGGAAAGGTGACCGTTAAATGAGCGATCAACACGAAGTAACGGATCTCGCCCCTACTCCGGGTGAGCGATTGAGAAACGCAATGAAGGCGCGCGATGTAAAGATCACCATAGTTTTCGGCGTGATTATTACCGCGGTTTTTGTAGTTATCGGTCTCTGGTTCTACCCAAAATTCATGCCAGAGATTATGAGTGAAAATATGAAACGCGGTAAAGATGTCATTGTTTACTTCACGGTGATTTCGGCTCCGATTGCAGGTCTAGTGATCGCGGTTGCGCTGTACACCCTCCTGGATCGTCACCATGGTGAAAACCCACCAGAGGAAGCGGCTTCATTTCGTACTCATACACCGATTGTCTTTGCATGGACCGTCATTTCAGCCTTGTTCTGCATCACTGCAATTGTGTGGGGCCTCACCGAAATGAACGTCAACAGTGAAGATGCCACCGAGAATGCCAAATCCGCACTCGTCGTCGAAGTCACCGGCTCGCAATGGGTCTGGACCTTCAACTACCCAGAACTCGGCGTGCAGTCGGAGCAACTCAATCTCCCACTTGATCGACCCGTGGAATTCCGAGTGCACTCTGTTGACGTCAACCACTCTTTCTGGCCCGTGCAATTGGGCGTGAAGGTGGATGCCAACGATCGTGTCACCACGCTGGCACACACCACTCCTGACGTATTGGGAACTATCGACATCAAGTGCGCTGAACTCTGCGGGCTCTACCACGCCTACATGGAGACTCAGGGCAAAGTCATGAAAGAGGCCGACTTCAATAGTTGGGTTACCGCACAAGGAGGACACGCCGCATGACAACTCTCGATCAAGCAAAAGTTTCTGAGTCGCGTCCAAACCCACCGAAGAGCCTCATCACAAAGCTGAACATGGGTACCGGCATGATTGTCGGCATCGTCTTTGCAGAAGTGATGTACTTCTGGGGTAAGAGCATGTGGGATCGCCAAGAAGCCGTCATGGAGAATCGAATTCTGACTCTTTCCATGTTCGCTTGGTGCATCGGTTTCCTCATTGGAATTGGAGCCTTTATCGGACCATTCCGCTGGCTTATTGGAAAAGACCTTACGGATGAAGAACAACTCTTCCTTGCAGGTAAAGGCCAAGGCGTCTCGCGCTACTTCCGCTACTGCACTGATCACAAAGTCGTAGGTATCCAATACCTCGTCGGCGTGATGGTGATGCTTGGTGCCGGTGGAACTATGGCAATGATGATTCGTACCAACCTCATCACTCCAGGTTCCAAGTGGGTCAACGCCGAGATTTACAACTCTCTCGTCGGACTTCACGGCATCACGATGATCGTTGCAATGATCATCGTTTCTACCGGACCATTCGGTAACTTCATTCTTCCAATCATGATCGGTGCGCGCGATATGGCGTTCCCTCGCCTTAACGCGCTCAGCTGGTGGTTGCTCTTCACTGCCATACCAGTGCTCTGCTCTGCCTGGTTCTTCGGTGGCATCCCTACCGGCTGGACTGCTTACGCTCCCTTAAGCGTGCAAGCCGGCGGCGGCATGAATGCCTTTATCGTCACCATCATCATCTTTGCAATCTCCTCTGCTATCGCCGGTGCGAATATCACTACGACCGTTGTAGCGATGCGCGCAAAGGGTATGAAGTGGAATCGAGTTCCTATTTTCGTTATCGGAGCAACGATGAGCGTGGCGCTGGCAATCCCAGCTTTCCCTTCGTTCATGGCTTCGCAAATGATGGCCGGCTTCGATCGCACGATCGGAACACATTTCTACGATGCAGAGTTCGGTGGCAGCGGTTGGCTCTACGCGCACCTCTTCTGGATCATGGGCCACCCAGAGGTATACGTCATCTTGATTCCAGGCGTTGCCATTCTGATGGAAATCGCACCGGTCTTTGCTCGCTCACCACTCTTCTCGTACACCACCGCAGTGGTGGGCTTCGCGGGAATCGTGGGGCTTAGCGTGCTGGTCTGGGCGCACCATATGTACATCTCAGGATGGATGCCTAGCTTGAACGGTCCATTCATGGTGACTACCGAAATGATTTCGATACCGACGGGTCTGCTCTTCCTAGTCTTACTGGGCACCATCTGGCGAGGTAGACCGTGGATGAAACTTCCGATGCTTGGCGTTTACGCCCTCATTTGGAACTTCCTCATAGGTGGCATCACCGGCATCTACCTTTCAGATGTGCCAGCTGATGATTACTTGCACGGTTCTATGTTCGTGACGGCACACTTCCATTACACGTTGATGGGTGCCGCACTTACCGGAGCTATCGCAGGTCTTGCTTACTGGTTCCCGAAGATGACCGGTCGCATGCTCGACGAGCGCTCTGGTTACATCTCCTTCTGGATGGTGCAGATTGGTTTCCAAGTGCTCTTCCTCGGCATGTTCGCCGCGGGTTCACAAGGACAACCTCGCCGCGTAGCTGATTACGAGCAAGTCTTCGCTACCTCGGATCTCATTAGCACCATCGGTGCGTACTTAGTGGGAATCGGCATGATCGTGCTTCTCTACTCCGTGATTCACTCATGGCGTAAGGGCAAGATCGCTCCGATGAATCCATGGGGTGCAAAGACGCTCGAATGGACGGTCCCTTATCCGATCTACTTGGAAAACTTCCATGAGGCACCTGTCGTGACAAGCGATCCATACGGCTACGGAAGGAGTGAGAAATGAGCACATCAACCGAACACGTAATGCATCATGATGCACCTGAAGTTGTAGGTCGTCGCGAGCGCCTTGGCGTTCGTCTGATTATCCTGGCAGACGGTGCCTTCGTCTTCTCGATGATCTTCTCCTACTTCTACCTACGTAACTTGAACGTGAACAATGGATGGCTTCCTGCCGATGGCCACACGTTCACTGTTTCATCTGGTTGGTTGTTGGCATTGCCATTTATCATCGCGGCCATCACTCATAACCTCGGGCAGAAGCGACGCGAGAGCATGGGGATTCTTTCCATCATCTCTTTCGTGGTTCTAGCAATTGGCCTTGTGATGCAATGGAATCAACTTTCCCATATGCCATTCATGCTCGCTGAGGAAGGTGGCTTTGAAGGTGCATACGCATCGATGGCCTTCTTCCTGGGCGGCGCCAACCTGCTCCACTACGTGCTCGGTACTTTCGTAGCTCTCGGTATCGCGATCCGCACAAAGCGCGGATCTTCTACCGGCATTCACGAGACCTGGCGTTTACGTACCGCAGGTTCATGGTTTACCTGGCTGGCGATTTCGGCGGTTGCTTGTGCAATCACCACTTCATTCGCTGCTGTATAAATCTAAAAGAAAAAGAGAGGGCGCCCCTGAAGCGCCCTCTCTTTTTTTGTTCCGGATGTATGTGCCGGATGTATGTTCCGGATGTATTAAGCCGCTAATTCGTAAGAATCTGGACGCTTAGCCAGTCGGTGAATGCCTGCGTAAAGCACGGTAGAGAGGATGGCAACCGGAACGATCGCGATTGCTGCGGCTT
>CAFBMD010000004.1_pt1 | contig 28654 bp, 26 predicted proteins | sample 7268561 | NCBI WGS metagenome assembly CAFBMD01 (sample SAMEA6814049, study PRJEB35770) | freshwater metagenome | biome: Freshwater; feature: Freshwater reservoir; material: water | place: Czech Republic | collected 2017-05-23 | depth 30m m | reverse complement strand
TCCAAATCGAGCACTTCAAAGACTCGCTCAAACGAAACAAGCGCAGTCATGACATCTACCCGAACGCTCGATAGAGCGGTTAAAGGTCCGTAAAGCCTCGTCAAAAGGGTCGTGAGAGCCAGCAAGGTCCCAAGTGAAAGGGATCCATCAATGCTCAGATGACCGCCGATGCCGTAAACCATGGCTGTTGCTACGGAGGCGATGAGCGTAAGTGACGTGAAGAAGAGACGATTGAAAAGAGCGATTTGAATCCCGTTGTCCGCCACTCGCCTTGCTTTAGCCGCAAAATACTCTGACTCGACTCTCGGTCTGCCAAAAAGAGCAACTAAAAGCGCTCCTGAAACATTGAAGCGCTCCGTCATGGTCGATGACATTTCAGCATTCAACTGCATCGTCGAACGCGTCATCCGCTGAAGCTTCCTACCTACCCACTTCGTCGGAAGAAGAAATATGGGAACAAGCACGAGCGCTGCCAAAGTAATTTGCCAAGAAAGATAAAACATAGTGGCGGCAACAAGGACGAGACTCACCACGTTGCTCACCAGCCCGGAAAGAGTAGAGGTGAACGCTTGTTGAGCTCCGATCACATCAGAATTAAGCCTCGAAATAAGGGCTCCGGTTTGGGTACGTACAAAGAATGCGATGGGTTGTCGTTGAACGTGAGTAAAAACTTTGACTCGGAGATCGTATATAAGCCCTTCACCTATTCTTGCTGAGTACCAACGTCCGAAAAGCGTGAGGCCAGCATCAAATATTGCAAGCCCACCGACCAAGAGGGCTAGGGAAGTTACAAGATGCGCGTTTTGTTTTAAAACCCCCTTGTCGATCAACTCACGTAGCACCAGCGGCGTGATGATGATGAGAATTGACTCAATCACCACGGTGCTGAGGTAAATCGCCATCGAGCTACGATATGGCGTAGCGAAACTCCCAATCCGCTTAAGTGTTCCTTTAGTGAGCTTCTTATCCTTCACCGAGCTGTCCTGCGTAAGAGCTCGGTAGCTCATCCACATTGAATGATTAGTCACCGAGCATTCCCCGAAGCAGGGCTGTCTGTTCTCGGCGTTCTGCCACAAATTGTTTATCGCGAGTACGCACCTGGTTAAAAAGACGTTTCACAGCCCGCAGCGCCGGTTCCTGCATCCCCATCAAGCTCTCCACGTATGAATCAACCGCCGTAGCGAGATCTTCTGCTGGAACGGAGTGCAGCGCTATGCCCATCTGGACAGCTTCTGTTGCCTCCACTAATCGACCAGTCGCGCAAATATCTAGGGCTCGTGAATACCCCACAAGTTGCATCAACGAGTATGTGCCGGTGAGATCCGACACCAAACCGAGAGAGATTTCCTTCATGGCAAAGGTAGCGTTGTCAGCGATAATTCGTTGGTCACATGCAAGCGCTAACTGAAATCCGGCACCAATCGCGTGACCCTGGACTTGTGCAATCGTGATGGCATCGCACTCTTGCCACCAGCGAAAAGCTTCCTGGAAAACAGCAATGCGATCTTGCATCTCTTCGTTTGTGCCTTGAAGCATCTTCTGAAGATTGGGATTGGCCTCCCCCGTGAACACTCTCTTGTCGAGGCCAGCAGAGAAGGACTCCCCCTCGGCGCGCAACACCACTACGCGGGTCCGCGGATCTAGATCGCGACCGATACGGGCTAGTTCAATCCATGTCTCTTCAGTCTGCGCATTCCGGCGCTCAGGGGCGCTCAGGATCACGTCCACCCTGGCTCCACTGCGTTCTACTTTGATCATGAGGTCATGCTAGAGCAATGAGATCGAGATAGTCGGGTCGCCAGAGATCCTCTACACCATCAGGAAGAAGAAGAACGCGCTCAGGGTTGAGGGCCTCCACGGCACCGTCATCGTGTGTGACAAGTACGACAGCGCCCTCATACCTGCCAAGTGCTTCAAGAATCTCTGCTCTGCTTGCGGGATCGAGGTTGTTCGTAGGTTCATCCAGTAGGAGCACGTTTGCACCAGAGACCACCAGGCAAGCAAGCGCCAGTCGAGTCTTCTCACCACCAGAAAGCACTCCAGCAGGTTTGAAAACGTCGTCGCCTATGAAGAGAAATGAACCGAGGAGTGAGCGCACTTGGGATTCGGCAAGGTCTGGCGACGCTGATTGCATATTTTCTAGCACGGTACGTGTGACATCTAACGTTTCGTGCTCTTGAGCGTAATAGCCGAGGCGCGCACCATGCCCCAACTCCACCTCACCCGTATCTCCAGGCTCTATCCCCGAAAGCAACCTTAATAACGTGGTCTTTCCGGCTCCATTTAAGCCAAGGATCACCACTCGCGACCCTCGGTCGATCGCCAGATCCACATCGGTAAAGATTTCGGAAGAACCGTAGCTCTTAGAGAGTCCGTGTGCCATGAGAGGCGTCTTGCCACATTTCACTGGATCGGGGAAACGAATGCGCGCTACCTTTTCGCGACCGCCGCCTTCCACAATCGAATCTAAGATTCGAGCCGCCCGCTTATCCATGCTTTGTGCTGCTCGTGCCTTGGTCGCCTTGTACCTCATCCGATCAGCTTGCGCCTTTAATGCGCCTGCTTGCTTCTCGGCACTTGCCTGTTCACGTTTGCGACGGCGCTCGTCGATTTCGCGTTGCTGCAAGTATGCAGTCCAACCAAGGTTATAAATATCAACAGTTGAGCGGTTGGCGTCGAGGTAGAAGATCTTGTTGGCACACTTGTCGAGAAGCGCCGCATCGTGACTGATGACGATTAACCCGCCCTTGTAAGCAGCAAGAAATTCTTTGAGCCAAGCGATGGAATCTGCATCGAGGTGGTTCGTAGGTTCATCCAATAGCAATGTACTGGAACCTTGAAAGAGAATTCGAGCAAGCTCGACGCGACGTCGCTGGCCACCTGAGAGTGTCTCAAGAGGTTGGTCAAGGACTTTTGTGGCTAGCCCCAGGCTCAAGGCAATGGATCCAGCTTCACTTTCTGCGGAGTAGCCTCCTTCGCGGTGGAAAGCTTCATCAAGAGCGGTCCACCGACGGCCAGCTTTCTCCGCCACATCTTTATCTGGAGAAGCCATCCGCTCCTCTGCAAGACGCAAATCAGCAATGATTTGATCGAGCCCCCGGGCCGAGAGAATTCGATCCTTTGCAAGCACATGCAAATCTCCCGTGCGAGGATCCTGTGGTAAATATCCCACGTGGCCACTCCGGGTTACCTCACCTGAAGTGGGTAGACCTTCACCTGCGAGAATTTTTGTTAACGTTGTTTTGCCTGCGCCATTTCTGCCCACTAACCCAATACGATCTCCTGGGTTGACAGTGAAAGAACATGGCGCCAGAAGTAGTCGAGCGCCGAGCCGAATTTCAACTTCGCGTGCGGTAATCAGACCGTGAACCCCAAAGCGCGCAATTGTTCACGGCCAGAATCCGTGATCTTGTCGGGGCCCCACGGTGGCATCCAAACCCAGTTGATTCGCACATCAGAAACCAAACCAGCGAGGGCGGCACGAGTCTGATCCTCAATGACATCAGTTAACGGGCAAGCCGCAGAAGTCAGTGTCATATCTAATGTGGCAATCTCGTGGTCGTCGACGTGCACACCATAAACAAGACCTAGATCAACTACATTGATACCCAGTTCAGGATCGACAACATCTTTCATTGCCTCTTCTACGTCGGCTACCTTGGCTTCGTTACTCATTAAGCTCCCCCGACTCTCGTGATATTGCATCCTTTAACGCCATCCATCCAAGCAAGGCACACTTTACTCGAGCGGGGTAAAGAGCCACGCCGGCAAAGGCAAGGCCATCCTCCAAAACCTCGTCTGCTTCGGTCGTAACGCCCTTGCTCTGCATCAGGGAAAGAAATTGGGCAGTTAAGTCTAAGGAGTGTTGCAAGGTAGCTCCCTGCGTGAGCCCCGCCATGACAGATGTTGACGCCTGAGAAATTGAACAACCCAAACCATCCCACGTGACCGAAACGACTACTCCATCGATGACCTGAGCACGCAACGTTACTTCGTCTCCACAAGTGGGATTGACATGATGCACCTCAACCGCTCCGTTATCTAACGGTGCCAATTTCTTCTGTTGCGGGTGCTTGTAATGATCCAAAATAATCTCTTGATACATCTTCTCTAAATTCATGGTGCTGACCCAAAGAACTTCTGCGCTCTTTCAACCCCAGCAATGAGAGCACGGACATCGTCTTCCGTGTTATACAAATAAAAGGTTGCTCGAGTGGTGGCCGCGACCCCAAAACGCCGCATGAGAGGCCAGGCACAATGATGACCAACCCTCACAGCAACTCCGTCATCATCAAGAACTTGTCCGACGTCGTGGGGATGAATTCCGTCGACCAGAAAGGAAAGTGCACCACCGCGCGGACCTGCCGGGCCAAGAATGCGCACGCCCGGCAACGCCTCTAGTCCTGAAATAGCTTTCGTGACGAGATCAAGCTCGTGCTCTGCGATCGCATCCATACCCACGGCAGTCAGGTAATTGACGGCAGCTGCAAGCCCCACAGCTTGGGCCATATTGGGGACGCCTGCCTCGAAGCGTTTGGGTGGCAAGGAATATGTAGCACTTTCGAGCGTGACAATTTCGATCATTGATCCGCCAGTCAAGAAAGGTGGCATAGATTCAAGAAGATCGAAACGCCCCCAGAGCACCCCTACCCCAGTTGGGCCAAGCATCTTATGCCCAGAGAAAGTCATGAGGTCTACACCAAGAGCAACCACATCAATAGCCTCGTGTGGAACCGATTGACACGCGTCGAGAACTACAACGGCGCCCACAGAGTGAGCCAAATCTGCCAAAAAGCGAACTGGATTTGTGGTTCCTAGAACATTTGATGCATGAGTAAACGAGAGGATGCGAGTGCGCTCGCCAATTAATGTATCGATGTTCGTGAGATCTAGGAGACCTTCATCAGTGACTGGAATGAAACGCAGGATTGCACCAGTACGTTTAGCCATTTCTTGCCATGGGATGAGATTGGCGTGATGCTCCATCTCAGTGAGCAAGACTTCATCGCCAGGAATCCACTGTATCGGCGAGTCAGCAGAGGAGAGTGAATAGGCGACGAGATTTATTGACTCAGTTGCACTCTTCGTGAAAACCACCTCACGTGAGTTCGCTCCAATGAAACGTGCAACCACTTCTCGAGCACCTTCGAAGGCCTCGGTCGCCTCTTCGGCTAACTGGTGAGCGCCTCTATGGGCGGCCGCATTGCGATTCTCATAGAAGTCACGCTCGGCATCAAGCACCACCCGTGGTTTTTGGCTTGTGGCACCAGAATCCAAATAGACCAAACGTTTACCGCCCCGGACGGTGCGCTCAAGAAGCGGAAAATCCTTTTTCAGGATTTCCGCATTGAGCTTCGGTTCGGGCATGGGTCTACTTGGTCGCGTATTCTGCGTAGCCTTGAGCTTCGAGGCGATCGGCTAATTCCGAACCGCCTTGTTCGACGATGCGTCCGGCAGAAAATACGTGCACAAAATCCGGTTTGATGTGACGCAGAATGCGTGTGTAGTGAGTAATGAGAAGCACTCCAAGATCGCCATTGGCAGCGATCCGATTCACACCTTCCGAAACGACACGTAATGCATCCACATCGAGCCCTGAGTCCGTCTCATCCAAAATCGCCATTTTTGGCTTCAGTAATTCCATCTGCAAGATCTCGTGACGCTTCTTCTCTCCGCCAGAGAATCCCTCGTTAACGTTTCTCTCCGAGAAAGCTGGATCCATCGAGAGTGCCGTCATAGCTGCCTTGACTTCGCCGACCCACGTGCGCAACTTTGGCGCTTCGCCTCGGATAGCAGTGGCCGCTGTGCGTAAGAAGTTAGAAACACTCACGCCCGGAACCTCAACTGGATACTGCATCGCCAAGAAGAGCCCGGCACGAGCACGCTGATCTACGGTCATCTCAAGAACATCAAGTCCATCGAGATGAACGGAGCCCGAAGTGACTTGATACTTAGGGTGGCCTGCAATCGAGTACGCCAAAGTGCTCTTGCCGGAGCCATTTGGTCCCATGATGGCGTGGATCTCACCGGAGTTCACCGTGAGGTCTACACCTTTAAGAATTTCCTTGGGGCCGTCTTCAGTCTCGACGCTTACGTGAAGGTCGCGGATAACTAATGTACTCATATTCACTTCCGGTTTTCTGGGAGAGAGATTGTGACGGTGTCGCCGTCACGCGAGGTTACATATACAGGAATTGCAGTGGTTGCTGGAAATGACTCCGGCTCCCCTGTACGCAGATCGAAACGTGAGCCATGAAGCCAACATTCAACAAAGTGATCTTCTACTTCACCTTCAGAGAGCGACACATCTGCATGTGAGCAGAGATCTCCCACAGCAAAAACCTCTTCGCCCACCCTTGCGAGGCAAACATCTTGACCGTCAAGGTTGACCTTCGTCGGTCGACCAGGAACCAGCGACGCAAAGGAGACTTCAAGCATTAGACGCCTCTAGCGCGTCGTCGATTACACCCAGAAGGCGCTCTTCAAGATCGGCGATGCCGATCTTGGTAATGAGTTCAGCAAAGAACCCACGTACGACAAGCTTTCGTGCTTCATGCTCTGGTATCCCTCGCGATTGGAGGTAAAAGAGTTGCTCATCATCAAAACGTCCAGTGGCGCTCGCGTGCCCGGCACCAACAATTTCTCCAGTCTCGATCTCCAGATTGGGTACTGAATCTGCTCTGGCGTGATCGCTGAGAACGAGATTTCGATTGAGCTCGTACGTGTCTGTACCTTCAGCCACCGCACGAATTGCTACGTCACCAATCCATACAGTGTGAGCACCTTCACCATCAAGGGCACCCTTGTAAGTCACTCGCGACTTGCAGTGCGAAACATCGTGCTCCACATGTAGACGGTGCTCAAGGTGCTGGCCAGTGTTTGCGAAGTACAGCCCGTTGAGCTCGGCGCTGCCACCATTTGCCAAATAATCGACTCGAGGAGAGATTCGTACTACCGAACCACCCATCGTGAAATGAGTAGCAGCAAGTAGGGCATTACGACCTAATTCAAATCGGTGCCTGGCAACATGCACTGCGGTGGGTGACCACTCTTGAGTGGAGATGAACTGCACGATAGCTTCATCAGCAATACGCAGCTCGACTTCCTCCGCTAGAGAGATATCACCAAAATTCTCCATGACTATGGATACTTTTGAATGCTTCCCTACGGTGATGAGTGTGCGAGCAAAAAGAGAACCACCCAAACCATTTCGCACAATGCGAACAATGCCCGAAGATTCGGAAGGGATCTCAATAAAATCTACGTTTTCAACTCTTGCTCGCGCATGTAGTGCAACCGCATCAGTGGTTTCATCCTTGGGAAGGACTCGAGAATCGATTGCCGGCAAAGATTGATGCTCACCTATTGCATCACCGGACATCACAAAACTCAATGTCCCGGTGTTCGCCGCACTTCCGTCGTGCAATCCACCTAAGCGATTGAGAGGCGTGAATCGCCAAGCCTCTTCCCTGCCGGTTGGTGTGGTAATTGTGCTCATTAACCGACAGCGCCTTCCATTTGGAGTTCAATCAAGCGATTGAGTTCAAGTGCGTACTCCATAGGGAGTTCGCGAGCGATTGGTTCGATAAAGCCGCGAACGATCATGGCCATTGCTTCATCTTCGGTCATGCCACGAGACATCAAATAGAAGAGCTGATCATCACTTACCTTTGAGACAGTAGCTTCATGACCCATTGAAACATCATCTTCGCGAACGTCTACATAAGGATATGTATCAGAACGACTGATGGTGTCTACTAGGAGGGCATCACACTTTACGGTGCTCTTTGAATGATGTGCACCTTCTTGAACTTGAACCAAACCTCGATATGAAGTGCGACCTCCACCGCGAGCAACAGATTTCGAAATGATGGTCGATGACGTGTACGGCGCAGCGTGCACCATTTTGGCACCGGCGTCTTGATGTTGACCCTCGCCCGCGAATGCGATCGACAATGTCTCGCCCTTAGCATGAGGACCCATGAGATACACCGCTGGGTACTTCATAGTGACCTTGGAGCCAATATTTCCATCAATCCACTCCATGGTGGCACCCGCTTCGCAGATAGCGCGCTTGGTCACCAAGTTATAAACGTTATTCGACCAATTCTGGATCGTCGTGTATCGCACGCGAGCATCCTTCTTCACGATGATCTCTACCACCGCAGAATGTAGCGAGTCTGAGCTGTAGATCGGCGCAGTGCACCCCTCGACGTAATGCACGTACGAGCCTTCGTCGGCAATGATAAGGGTGCGCTCAAACTGACCCATATTCTCTGTATTAATCCGGAAATAGGCTTGCAATGGAATATCTACGTGCACACCCTTAGGCACATAGATGAATGAGCCTCCAGACCAAACAGAAGTGTTAAGCGCGGCAAACTTATTGTCACCCACTGGGATTACAGTTCCAAAGTACTCTTTAAAAATTTCTGGATGTGTCTTGAGTGCGGTATCCGTATCAAGGAAAATTACGCCCTGCTCTTCAAGATCTTCTCTAATCTGGTGGTACACAACCTCGGACTCGTATTGAGCAGCCACTCCAGAAACCAAACGCTTCTTCTCGGCTTCTGGAATTCCGAGCCTGTCGTAAGTGTTTTTGATTTCTTCAGGAAGTTCTTCCCACGTTGTGGCCTGTTTCTCGGTGGAACGAACGAAATACTTGATCGTGTCGAAGAAGATGCCAGTCAGATCAGATCCCCACGTGGGCATGGGCTTCTTTTCAAAAAGCCTCAAACCCTTGAGGCGCATGTCCAGCATCCACTCTGGTTCACTCTTCTTAGATGAGATATCGCGCACGACTTCTTCATTGATGCCACGGCGCGCGTTCGCACCAGCCTTGTCAGAATCTGACCAACCAAATTCGTAAGTTCCGATTCCGTCGAGCTCTGGATGCGCGGTAGTAGTCACAGTTGTGCCTCTCGTTTACTTGATCTCTGATGGTGTGCGGATAGTGAGTGGTGCTGGGATATACGTGGTGCAGACACCATCGCCGTGTGCGATGGTTGCTAAGCGCTGTACATGCGAACCTAAAATTCTGGAGAGTGCGGCCGTTTCGGCTTCGCATATCTCTGGGAATTCAGCCGCGACGTGAGCTACTGGACAGTGGTGTTGGCAGAGTTGATCACCATTGCCGAGAGAGGCAGCAGAGGCCGCAAACCCTTCGGCTGAGAGCGCCTCGACGAGAGCTGGAAGGCGATCTTCTACTTTGAGATGGCCGAGTGAGATGCGACGTTCCAAATCGGTGGCCCGGCTCTGTGCGAAACCTTCTAAGGCCGCCACTCCACCTTGAGTTCGCAAATAGCGCAAGGCGGCGGCAGCAAGATCGTCGTATGACTGCGCAAAATGGGCCCGGCCGGCATCGGTCACCACAAAGACTTTTGCGGGGCGACCTCGCCCACGGGAAATCAGGCGTGGTTCGCGAGCTTCTAAGATGCCTTGAGCCACCAAGGTATCTAGGTGGCGGCGAATGCCTGCGGGGGTGAGCCCCAACCTCTCGCCCAGGACAACTGCGGTCGAGGGGCCATTTTCGAGTACCGAACGCGCCACCCATTCCCGGGTCGATTCATCCTCATTCTTGCTCCCCTCCACCGTGGTGGTGGGGGTGGGGATCGAGGCGGCGTTTTTCACAACACTATTGTGTCTTAATTCTCCTAGCCCCGCAAACGGATCGCCGACCTGCGTGCTGAGGATTACTGTTAAGGGGTGCCACTTAAGGAAACGTTCTCTGCATACAAGCGACGCGCTTGGCGCACTTTTTGCGTCTTCCAGGCGAAACTCAAAGAATCCTTATCCGTATACGAGCGCCTTGCCTGGCGCACCTTTCTCGTCTTCCAGGTAGGTATCGTGCTCACCGGGGGCGCCGTACGGCTCACAAAATCCGGACTTGGTTGCCCCGAATGGCCCGACTGTGTCGAAGGATCCATTGGCCCGCAACCGAGCCAAATCGAGGGTGTACACAGCTGGATCGAATTTGGTAATCGCCTCCTCACTATCTTGCTGGTACTGAACGTTGCTTATGTTGTCATCGCAGCTCGTATCAACAAGAGACACGGTAAATTGGCGTGGTTTCAACTCGGCGGATTAATCGCCCAAATTGTCCTCGGTGGCATCACCGTGTTGACCGATCTCAATCCATTAACAGTTGCTGGACATTACTTACTATCGGCCATTTTGATCGCTGGCATAGTCCGTGCCTTACATCAGATCGATGAACATCACGCTGCGATCAATGTAAAGCGAGAGATCTTCCTGCTGAGTCGCGTCATCGTCGGCCTCACCGCCATCGTGCTTATTCTCGGTACATTTGTGACAGGTAGCGGGCCACATGCTGGAGACGACCAAGCGCCACGGTATCCCTTTGACGCGGCTAAGCTTGCCATCCTCCACGCTGATGTCGTTATTGCATTAGTTGTAGGAACCATCTCGCTATGGCTGCTCTTGCGAGTAACCAAAAGACCGGTACCACGAGCCTACTTCTATTTCATAGGGGCGATCCTTCTCCAAGGCCTCATTGGATACTTGCAGTATTTCACTGGATTGCCAGAGGCTTTAGTCGCTATTCACCTGTTGGGATCAGGGCTCGTGTGGAGTGCGGCCAACTTCCTCTTTTATAGTTTTGAAAAAGAGAGCATCGTAAACGATTAAAGCAATGCGTCGGCCGCAACTGCAAGAAATAGTAAAGATAAGTACGTGATGGATCCATGAAATAAACGCATTGGCTTGGGATCAACACCACGCTTTACTCTGCTGACAATCGCGTGTGACTCATAAATAAATGCAACGCCGAGGATAACAGCGCTGCTTGAGTACAACCAATTCATCTCCGCCACAGGAATAAGCGTGAGGGAAACCAGCACCATGATCCAGGAGTAGATCACTATGCGCTTTGCGACATCTTGCATGGTGGCGATAACTGGCAACATGGGAACGGAAGCCGCGGCGTATTCGTCTTTGTACTTAATGGCCAAAGGCCAATAGTGCGGAGGGGTCCAGAAGAAGATAATAAGAAAAAGTACGACTGGCACAAGGGAGAGAGAATCAGTGACTGCTGCCCAACCGATCAAGACGGGCATGCAACCGGCGGCGCCTCCCCACACAATATTCTCCGCCGTGCGACGTTTCAAAACTATGGTGTACCCCAGGACGTAAAGCAGAATTGCCACCAGCGCAAGGATTCCCGTGAGTGGATTTGCTAGCACCCAGAGCAAAAGTATTGAAATAAACCCGAGCACCGACGCGAATGTAATAGCTGCGCGGACTGAGATCTCTCCACGAGGCATCGGACGGTGCATGGTGCGCTCCATTAGGGCATCGATATCCCTATCAATAATGGAGTTATAGGAGTTGGCACTGGCAGCCGCAAAGGTGCCACCTACCAAGGTAATCATCGTGATGGAGAGCGATGGCCAACCCCTCGAAGCGAGAAAGAGCGTCGGTACCGTGGTGACCAGGAGAAGTTCTATGATGCGCGGCTTCGTGAGCGCGAGATAGCGAGCAAAGACTCCACGGGGCGCGCGCATTGCCCCCACATTGAGAGTTTCACTCCTCATAGGTGGCGAGTCTAGTCAGTAATTCCCCACGCCCCTCGGGATAGGGTGGTCTCGTGTCTGACACCCTCAATTTCACCGAGAATGACTACCGAGCAATCGCTTACGCACGCGCGCTGGCCGCCGATGCAGTGCAGAAGGTAGGCAACGGACACCCAGGCACCGCGATGGCCCTCGCCCCAGTGGCCTACGTGCTCTTCCAGAGACATTTACGGCACAACCCAGCGGATCCATCGTGGCTCGGCCGCGATCGCTTCATCTTGAGCTGCGGACACTCAAGCCTCACCCTGTACATCCAACTCTTTCTCTCTGGCTATGGCGTTGAGATGACAGATTTACAGAGTTTTCGCACGTGGGGAGCGCTCACCCCTGGCCATCCAGAGTTTGGCCACACCGCTGGTGTCGAGACCACGACAGGGCCACTTGGACAAGGCCTTGCAAATGGAGTGGGTATGGCGATGGCCGCTCGCTACACCCACGGTTTATTGGAACCCGAAACTCCCCTTTCGCAGGGACTCTTCGACCACCACGTGTACGTTCTCTGTTCTGACGGAGATCTCCAAGAAGGAGTGAGCGCTGAAGCCTCCTCGCTCGCCGGAACCCAAGAGCTTGCAAATCTAGTAGTGATCTATGACGACAACCGTATTTCCATTGAAGGAGATACCCATGTTGCCTTCACCGAGGACGTCTCAGCACGTTATCGCTCGTACGGTTGGGATGTTTACGAAGTCGATCAATTAGCGGATGGCAATATTGATCTCGCAACACTTAACTCTGCAATTGCAAAGGCAAAATCGAGCACTAAGGCGCCTTCACTGATCAGACTCAAAACTGTGATCGCGTGGCCTGCGCCCCATGCTCGCGGAACGGCTAAATCACATGGGTCGGCTCTCGGCGCCGAAGAAGTGGCCGCAACGAAGGTAGCTCTCGGCCTCAACCCGGAAGAGTCATTCGCTATGCCTGCGGAGGTACTCGACCACGCGCGGAATGTGAAAGAGCGCGGCGCGGCAATTTACGCGTTATGGCAACAAGACTTTGATAAGTGGAGCGCCACTCATCCAGATCGCGCAGAATTACTGACGCGAATCCTTTCTCATCAATTGCCTCAATTGGATCCGCCCAACTTCCCGGCCGGAAAAGATCTCTCCACTCGCAAAGCTTCGGGTGATGTCATTCAATATTTGGCGTCAGTGATGCCAGAGATCTGGGGCGGATCGGCTGATCTCGCCGACAGCAATAACACCACAATCGAAGGATCACTCTCCTTCTTGCCTGCGACATCTCACATGAAGAACGCGAGTCCATTCGGACGCTTAATTCACTTCGGTATTCGTGAACACGCAATGGGCGCCATTCTCAACGGCATGGCATTGCATGGTCTCACTCGTTCATTTGCTGGAACATTCCTGGTATTCAGTGATTACATGCGCGGGTCTGTGCGATTGAGCGCCCTCATGAATTTGCCCGTTACGTACGTGTGGAGCCATGACTCAATCGGTTTAGGGGAAGACGGACCGACGCACCAACCTGTCGAACACGCCGCCGCCCTGCGAGCTATTCCAAATTTGGCAGTCGTGAGACCAGCGGATGCTAATGAAGTAGCCATTTGTTGGATAGAGATCCTGAGACGTCGCAAGCCCGCAGGGATTCTGCTTACACGCCAAAACGTTCCAGTTTTTGATCGCAACACGTGCGCTCCGGCCAGTAATTCAGCCCGTGGAGCGTATGTACTCTCGGAGGGCGCTTCCCCCGCACAAGGAATCATTATCGCTACCGGATCTGAAGTGCACCTCGCACTTGAAGCCCAAGAATTGCTTGCTGCAGAGGGCATTGCAGTTCGCGTGGTCAGCGCCCCGTGTCTCGAGTGGTTTGAGGAACAGGAAGAGGCTTACCGCGAATCGGTACTCCCCCGACACCTGCGAGTACGCGTCAGTGTGGAAGCTGGAGTTGCACAAAATTGGCATCGTTACGTCGGAGATGACGGCTCGTGCGTTTCACTCGAACATTTTGGTGCTTCGGCGAGTGCGCCCGAACTCTTTGAAAAGTTCGGTTTCTCTGCTGCCAATATTGCAACGAGGGTCAAGAGCTTGCTTTGAATCCCCTGCAATCACTCTCTGCTGAGGGCACAAGTATTTGGCTCGACGATCTCTCTCGAGAAAGATTGACTATCGATTCGCCATCTTCATTGAAGAGCCTGATCTCCAGCCACTCGGTGGTAGGCGTCACCACGAATCCATCAATATTCCAACAGGCGATCACGCAGTCTAATTTGTATTCACCTGATATCGCTCGGCACCGCGGCAAAACCCCAGAAGAAGTGATTACAACACTCACCTCTGAAGATGTTCAAAATGCATGTGACATCTTGCAACCAATTTTTTTAGCATCGGGAGGTAAGGATGGACGAGTAAGTATCGAGGTAGACCCGAGGCTGGCCCACGATACGGAGAAAACGGTTGTACAGGCTCATGAATTATGGAGTTCGATTAATCGTCCGAACTTGTTGATCAAGGTGCCAGCTACCCTCGCTGGGCTTCCTGCGATCACTTCGCTAATCTCTGCCGGCATCAGCGTAAATGTCACTCTTATTTTTTCTGCAGAACGCTATTCAGAAGTACTCGAGTCTTACATCGAAGGCCTACAAGCCCGGGTAAATATGAAAATACCAATCGACCACATCCACTCGGTCGCCTCGTTCTTCATATCCCGAGTAGATTCTGCAGTCGATCCACTCTTAGAGGAGATTGGCACCGCAGAAGCTTTAGCCCTGCGAGGGGTAGCTGCCATCGCCAACGCTAAGATCGCTTACGAAATATTCGAGAACTCTTTAAACTCGCCTGCCTGGGACCGGCTCGCCGCGCACGGCGCACATCCTCAGCGTCCGCTTTGGGCCTCAACTGGCGTAAAGAACCCGGCTTACAGCAGGACGCGTTATGTCGTCGAATTAGTCGCCCCCCACACAGTTAACACCATGCCTGAGGCAACCCTGCTCGCCGTGGGTGAGATAGCAACACCTATCAGAAACACATTGTCGGGGAGCTTTGAAGAAGCGCGCACACACCTCACCGCCCTCACACAACTGGGGGTAGACCTTCCCTTGATCCTCAACGAACTTGAACGAGACGGCGTCGCAAAGTTTGAGGCATCTTGGAACGATCTCATCGCCGTAGTTGCCGCCCAACTATGATAAAAATACGCACCAAGGAGATCCCCTCACGCATTGTTGATGAGATGAATTTATTCGCCCTGCGTCTTTCCGTGAAAGATAACTCCCTCTGGGGTGACGCCGCTTCAGCCGATGCCGGAGAAAGATTGGGTTGGCTCGACTTGCCTCAATCTTCGCGCACTCTTTTACCAGCCATCGATTCTCTGGCCGCTTGGGCAAGGAGTAAGAAACTAGAGAATGTAATTCTCTCGGGGATGGGTGGATCTTCACTTGCACCAGAGGTGATCTGCGCCTTTGAACATATGAGTATCGAAATTCTTGACTCGACAGATCCTCACCATGTAACGCGCGTTCTCGACATGGACTTAACACACAGCGTTATAGTGCTCGCATCAAAATCCGGTACCACTATCGAAACGCTTGTACATCGCTCGGTACTTGAGGAACGCCTACGCCATTTAGGGTTAAATCCCGCAGATCACTTTGTCATCATCACCGATCCAGAATCGCCTCTCTCCGCTTACGCAAAATCTGCTGGATATCGATTACTCAATTCAGATCCGTATGTAGGAGGCCGATTCAGCGCCCTCGGAGCATCGGGTTTACTACCGAGCGCTCTTGCAGGAGTGGATGTCTCAGAGTTGCTCGACGACGCTCAAGGCGCGGCATTGATTTTTCCCCAACCCGGTTCGCCAGCTGTGTTACTTGCAGCTGCCTTAGCAAGCCACGCAGAAGAATCTCCGTTTGTAGAAATTGCTGCTCCACACGGTTTGGGTGATTGGATCGAACAACTTCTTGCTGAATCGACTGGAAAAGAAGGCAAAGGCCTGCTACCCATAGTTGTTCCCGCGCTTGGAAGCAGACGAGCGAACGTGCTTGCCATCGCACTTAACGGCGAACCTGGAGATATCGAAATTTCGGCTAGCCTTGGCGAGCACTTCTTACTCTGGGAATGGGCCACCGCCCTGCTCTGTGCATACCTTCAAGTAAACGCCTTTGATCAACCAAATGTGGCTGAAGCAAAGGAACGCGCGAATTCAATTCTTAATTCGAAAGTCGTTTCATCTCGCGGTCATATCGATAGAAATATCGAAGTTGTCGGCGAAGTAAGTTCGGCAGAGCAAGCCTTACAGAATTTCTTAAATCAAAGCCATGGCTATATCGGAGTGATGGCCTTTCTTGATCGACAAAAAGATTCACGGGCTAAAATCTTGCGAACACTTCTTGAACGTGCCAGCGGGACTCCGACCACTTTCGGGTGGGGACCTCGTTTCCTCCATAGCACCGGACAATTTCACAAAGGTGGGCCACTTATTGGTTCGTTCCTGCAAATTACGACAGAGCGCGAACAAGACGTAGTTATTCCTGGGAGCACATTCACTTTCCATCAACTACAACTTGCCCAAGCCGCTGGTGATGAATTAGCCCTGAGATCGCGTCATTTGAATTTCCTACATTTGCACCTACACGAAGGTGGTTTAGATCAGCTTGTTGAGACGCTGATTAATCTTCCCCGCGCAACTTCTTGAGTGCCTCTTGCAGGATGGCAGCTCCGTCAACTTCTGATCGACGCTCTTTCACATATGCCAAGTGAGTTTTATATGGCTCGTTCTTTGGTGCTGCAGGGGGATTATCTTTATCCAGTCCCGCAGGAAGACCACACCGCGGGCAATCCCACTCGGTTGGCGGCGTGACTGTACCGTCGTCTGCGAAAGATGGTTTTGTTTCATGACCGCGTTCGCACCAGTAGGAGAGACGAAAACGTGGAGCAGCTTCGCCACGCTCGGCTTCGCCCATGGGACCAGCGCCGACTCGGCTTCCTCTGATTGCGCTTCCACTTGCCATGATCGCTCCTTGTATTTAGTCCGGGAAATTAATCGAGGACGGAATTAAATCTGGGACTTACTTGAGCCAGAGACCGAGAGCAACCACACTGGCAAACCAGAGTGCGCCAACCACGATGGTGATGCGATCAAGGTTTCGTTCCACGACAGTCGAGCCGCCGTACGAGGATGAGACGCCGCCGCCAAAGAGATCAGAGAGGCCGCTGCCCTTACCTTTGTGAAGTAAAACCAACATGACCATCAAGACGCTGGTGATCACCAGCAGAATCGAAAGTGCCAAAACCATCAGAAATCACTCCTCGCGTGGACTGGATTAAGGATAACCCAGCCGGGGACGGATTATTCCCAAAATCAACGGCTCCAAGAAGGAGCTGCGCCCCCTTATACGGCCCCACGGGGCTATCTGGGCTATTTAATCCCCGCGTTAAAGGCCATTACAACCGGGAAGCGGGCAATCTTGGCAAACCCCTCAGCCTCAAGGCTCGCCCCACCGATGAGCGCCCCATCAATATCGGCCTGCTCCATGATTTCCACCACGTTGCTCGCCTTTACGGAGCCGCCATAAAGAATGCGCATAGCATCGGCCACGTCTCCCGGATAGAGCTCAGCCAAGCGATTGCGAATGGCCGAGCAGACTTCCTGGGCATCTTCTGGGGTGGCTACCTTGCCGGTTCCGATAGCCCAGATAGGTTCATAGGCGATCACTACATTTTTCGGATCACCCACGCCCACAAGCGCACCTTCTAATTGTGCAATTACATGAGATACCTGCTCGCCTGATTCTCGAATGTCTAGATTCTCGCCAATGCACAAGATCGGAGAAAGGTGTGCAGCGAGAGCTGCCTTTACCTTCCGATTGATTAACTCATCACTCTCGGCGTGATACTGACGTCTTTCACTATGACCCACCAACGCGAAAGAACAACCTAAACGCGAAAGCATCGCAGCGGAAATGTCACCGGTAAAGGCGCCATTGGCCTCAGGCGAGAGATCTTGGGCGCCGTACTGAATTCGTAATTTGTCGCCATCGACGAGAGTTTGAATCGAACGGATATCTGTAAACGGTGGCAACACAACCACATCTACTGCATCGTGATCTTTGTCGTCGAGGGAGAACGCCAATTTTTGTACAAGGCCAATAGCCTCGAGGTGGTTGATGTTCATCTTCCAGTTGCCCGCCATCAAGGGCTTACGCGCTGTCGACATTACTGCTCCAATACCGTGATACCAGGGAGCGCCTTGCCCTCTAGATATTCAAGAGAGGCTCCGCCACCCGTTGAAATATAACCGAACTCTTCGTCCCTAAAACCTAGTCGACGAACTGCCGCCGCTGAGTCTCCGCCACCCACCACGGTGAAGCCATCGAGATCTGCCAGCGCCTGCGCAACTACCTGAGTACCCGCGGCAAAGGCAGCGAACTCAAAGACTCCCATGGGGCCATTCCAGAAGACGGTTTTACAGCTAGCGATGGCCTCCGCGAATGCCACCGCTGAGGCTGGACCAATGTCTAACCCCATCTGTTCCTTGGGTATCTCATGAGCAGCCACCAGAGTCGCGGGGGCATCAGCGGCAAAGGCCGGAGCAACCACGATATCCACAGGCAACACAAGCTTGACGCCTAAACGCTCCGCCTGACTTATCAAAGCCCGCACCTTCTCCAATTGATCAACTTCTAAGAGAGAGGTGCCCACCTGGTGACCTTGGGCCGCAAGAAAAGTAAAGACCATGCCGCCACCTATAGCCAAAACATCTACCTTGTCGAGCAAATGCTCGATGACACCTAATTTGTCACTCACCTTAGAACCGCCGAGCACCACGCCATATGGTCGGGCTGGATCAAGCGTAAGTCTTTTAAGTACGTCAACTTCTGCGGAGATGAGAAAGCCTGCGTAATGTGGCAGTAATTGAGCCACGTCAAAAACAGAAGCATGTTTGCGGTGGACAGCTCCGAACCCGTCACTGACAAAGATATCTCCCAGTGAAGCCAGGTCGCGAGCAAATGCCTGTCGCTCTTCGTCGATCTGGCTTGTTTCAGCGGCTTCAAATCTCACGTTCTCCAAGAGCGCGACATCTCCACCCTTTAATTCAGCAAGAGTTGAGAGCGCCTTGCCTCCCCGGTACTCAGGGATGAAGGTCACTTCACTTCCCAGCAGTTGCGCGAGACGAACCGAAACTGGTGCGAGAGACATTTCGGGGACGCGCTCCCCCTTCGGCCTACCGAAGTGGGCCATGACTACAACAACAGCTCCGAGCGCACGCAGATGGTTGATAGTCGGCAACGAGGCTCGAATGCGCCCATCATCTGTAATGTCGCCATCCTTCATCGGTACGTTCAGGTCGCTACGAAGGAGTACCCGTGTGCCGACCAAATCGGGAAGTGTGGCGAGTGTGGCGAGTGTGGCAGATGACATTTAGAGAGTGGCACCCACATGTTGAATAAGATCCACCAAACGATTTGAATAACCCCACTCATTGTCATACCAACCCAAGACTTTGACCGTGTTACCTATGACGATCGTGAGTGATGCATCAAAAATGCAGCTTGCGGGATCCGTCACAATGTCGCTGGAGACGATGGGATCTTCAGTGTAAGAAAGAAATCCTTTGAGCGGGCCATCGGCCCACTTCTTCATAGCAGCGTTGACTTCAGCCTTAGTTACCTCGCGCTCGAGTTCGACAGTGAGATCAGTTGCAGACCCGGTGGGAACCGGAACACGCATCGCGTACCCATCGAGTTTTCCCTTGAGTGATGGAATCACAAGCGAGATAGCCTTGGCGGCGCCAGTGGTGGTGGGAATGAGGTTGGTAGCCGCTCCGCGCGCACGACGAAGATCCTTATGTGGGAAGTCGAGAATTACTTGGTCATTTGTATAGGCATGGATAGTTGTCATCAATCCCTTCACAACACCAAACTCCTCCACAAGAACCTTGGCCATCGGAGCTAGGCAATTAGTGGTGCAAGAAGCATTGGAAATGATGTGGTGCTTGGATGCGTCATAAGTATCATGATTCACGCCCATCACTATGGTGACATCTTCATCACTGGCCGGCGCTGAGATAATTACTTTCTTTGCACCTGCAGTGATGTGCTTGCCCGCATCTGCAGCCTTTGTGAAGTGCCCAGTAGATTCAATCACTACCGTTGCGCCAAGTGCGGCCCATGGGAGATTGGCTGGATCGCGCTCAGCGGTAACAGCAAAAGTCTTGCCATCGACCGTAATGGAGTTCTCCGTAAAGGAAACGGGTAAACCAAGTCGACCTAAAATTGAATCGTATTTCAGGAGGTGGGCAAGGGTTGCAATATCAGTGAGATCGTTGACGCCGACAATTTCAATGTCTGCTTTTTGAGTGAGGGCCGCGCGAAAGAAGTTTCGTCCGATTCGACCAAAACCGTTGATTCCGACTTTGACAGTCACTGCTATCTCCTTAGGTCAGGGCGCATAGGAAGCGGACTGATTCATGCGCGATCTATTAAAACTTTACCCCAACATGTCGGGGGTTAAACCTGCCTCAGTATCTGGAATTCCGAGATCTTGGGCACGCTTGTCGGCCATCGCCAAGAGACGTCTAATGCGTCCGGCCACCGCATCCTTCGTGAGTGGTGGGTTAGCGAGTGAACCTAGCTCCTCAAGACTTGCCTGCCCGTGCTCGATCCGCAATTTCCCAGCTTCTTGTAGGTGGTCAGGGATATCGGCTCCCAGAATTTCTAAGGCACGTGCAACTCGAGCAGAGGCAGCCACTGCAGCCCGCGCAGAGCGACGAAGATTTGCATCATCAAAATTAGCTAAGCGATTAGCAGTCGCTCGCACTTCTCGGCGCATACGTCGTTCTTCCCAAGCAAGCACACTCTCGTGTGCGCCAAGACGCGTCAACATGATTGCAATTGCATCGCCATCACGAATCACAACTCGGTCAACGCCACGCACTTCACGAGCCTTTGCAACCACCCCAAGGCGTCGAGCAGCACCCACAAGCGCCAGTGCTGCTTCAGGTCCGGGGCACGTTACCTCGAGTGCGCAGGAACGACCAGGTTCGGTGAGTGATCCATGGGCAAGAAAAGCACCACGCCAAGCGGCCTGTGCATCGCAGAGAGAGGCTGAAACAACTTGAGGCGGTAACCCTCGAACTGGACGGCCACGGCCATCGATGAGTCCAGTCTGCCGCGCTAGTGATTCTCCATCTTTGGTAGAGCGAATGAGATAACGACTCGCTTTGCGCAATCCGCCTGGAGCGATCACCGTCAAGTCTGTCTCCTGCGAAAAAACATCAAAGATATCTTTGCGAACCCGCCGCGCAGTGGCTGCGGTATCCACTTCGGCCTCTACGACGATTCGACCGCTGACCACATGCAGGCCACCGGAGAATCGCAAAATCGCCGAAACTTCGGATTTTCGGCAGCACGCTTTGGAGATCATGAGACGAGCCAATTCGTCCTTGACCGCTGCTGTCATTGCCATAGGGGTGATCTTTCCAGGATTTGAGCGACTCCGTACAATTCTAGGAAAAAATCTTGGAGAAGAGCGCAGCCAATTTCTCGGGGTCATGCTGTAGCAAACCGGCTCCAACGGCCACATCTGCGACGATAAGTTGACTCCCTTCTCTCGCCAAACGCGCTGCCAACTCACTCTCGTGTGGGAGCGATTGCGGGTCAACGATGACAACATCGAAGTGCAGATCAGGGGCGTGCGCGCTCAAAAGCGCGAGATGCTCACTTGCAGTGAGGCCAATAGCCTCTCCCGGCTCGCCCTCAGGAGTTCCGGAATTTTGCCCCGCGTCCAGGTTCATGACAAGGATTCTTTTTGCGGGGGAAGCGAGTAGGGCACTCACTTGTGCCGGCACTAAAAGGTGAGGCAAAACACTCGAGTACCACGAGCCCGGGCCCAAAATGACCCACTCGGCATCACTTATAGCTGCCAAAGCTGCCTCCGTGGCCGGAGGATTTTGCGGGCTCAACTGAACCGAGAGCACTCGTCCTTGAGTGGTAGCAACTGCTACCTGCCCCACAACTGTGCTCACCTGACCTTCATGACGCACTTCGGCTTGAATGGTAAGTGGTTCAGAAGACATGGGCAGCACCCGTCCGATGATTTTAAGGAGGGCACCCATGCGATCCAAACCGGCGACTACATCGCCAGTCACATCCCACAACGCAGAGAGCATCAGGTTTCCTAAGGAGTGTCCACCCACTTCTCCTTCGCCCGGGAAGCGATATTGCACTGCATCAGCCCAACTTCGTCCCCACACGTCATCAGAACAAAGTGCTGCAAGGGCCATCCGAAGGTCTCCCGGAGGCATCACCCCAAGTTCAGAACGTAGCCGACCGCTCGATCCACCATCATCTGCGACCGTCACAATCGCCGTGATATCTGGAGTGATTCGACGTAGCGCAGAGAGAGTGGCGGCCAAACCATGCCCGCCGCCGAGTGCGACAACTCGTGTCATTACTCTCGTCCAAGGTCTCGATGGGTTGAAGATGCCAACATTCCATGCGAGGAGAGCTGCTTGGCCAGTTCCTCCGCCACTGCGACTGATCGGTGTTTGCCACCTGTGCATCCGACGCCGATAGTGAGGTAGCGCTTACCTTCGCGCTGGTATGAGGGCGAAAGTCGCAACAACAAATTTGCGTAATCTTCAATGAAACCTAAAACCTCTGGTGCGGCTAATACATAAGCCTTGACATCAGCATCCTTGCCCGTGTGATCTCGCAGTTCAGGAATCCAATGCGGATTGGAAATAAAACGAACGTCGATCACAAAGTCTGCGTCATATGGAATTCCATATTTAAAACCAAAAGAGAGGACGGTGGTGCGTAATTCTGGAATAGATGACCCACCCAGAGTGCTCTCGATGCGCTCCTTTAATTGATGCACATTGAGCGCGCTGGTATCGATAACTAAATCCGCAGCAGCCCGTAAATCGCCAAGCAGCTCCCGCTCTTTTGCAATGCCGTCAAGGATACGACCCTCTCCTTGCAGCGGATGGGGACGACGAGTGGACTCAAATCGACGGACAAGCACGTCGTCGTTGGCTTCCAGGAAGAGGACTTGCACCTGCTCGGGCAATTCTTTGAGAGCCACACGTAACTCCTTGAAGAATGCTCGACTGCGGACATCTATCACAGCAGCAATGCGCGGCGCACTGTGCATGTCATCCTTGCCGGGTAGAGAAGTCAGATTTGTAAGTAGCGCAGGTGGCAAATTATCAACCACATACCAACCTAAATCTTCGAGAACGTGCGCAGCCGTACTGCGGCCAGCGCCGGACATTCCGGTGATTACGAGAATCTGCTCAGGTGCCACAGGAGAACTCTACGGGACTAAGTGAGGATCTCCCCCGTGCCCATATCGATCACGCTTGGCTCATCGCGCGCCGCTTCCATGGCGAACCAGGCAACAATGCGCGCCGCAATCGCCGGCCCCACCCCAGGCACTTGCGATATTTCCCCTTCGGATGCGAGGCGCAACGCCTTCATTGACGTGAAGTTTTGCAGCAGAGCCGCGCGACGCCCCTCGCCCAGCCCAGGAATCTCATCAAGTACAGATTCAATCATCGCTCGACCGCGTTTGCTTCGGTGGTACGTAATAGCAAAACGATGAGACTCATCTCGTAACCGTTGCAATAAAAAGAGGGATTCACTCTTACGTGGGAGTATTACTGGACGCCCGCCTTCCGCCGGCCAAATTTCTTCTAATCGCTTAGCAAGACCAATAAGTGAAATGTCTGCAAACCCTTCACTCTGCAACACCTTACGAGCCGCTTCGACCTGCGTTCGGCCTCCGTCGACGACAATGAGCTGAGGTCGATAAGAGAATCTACGCACTTGAAGACCAGCAGCAATCTCATCAGCCCTGTCTACTGATTCCTCGTCTCGCAACCGTCTCAAGCGTCGAGTAAGCACTTCTGACATCGAGGCGAGATCATCTCCGCCACCTTCACGAATTTCGAATCTACGATATTCACTCTTTCGCGGGGATCCATCTTCAAACACCACCATCGACCCCACCGCATGCGTCCCCTGAATATGTGAGATGTCGTAGCACTCGATTCGCAGAGGCGCATTTGGTAATGAAAGAGCATCCTGCAACTCTGAAAGCGCTTGTGCTCGTTTGGAGATATCGCTACTTCGCGTTAACTGGTGGCGCAGCAATGCCTCGGCAGCATTGCGGTTCACAATTTCTAACAGCGCTACTTTGTCCCCGCGTTGCGGAACCTTGAAAGACGCTCTCTCCCCACGTGACAGGTGGAACCACTCTTCCAAATCCCTCGCGCCATCAGGCAGCTCGGGCAGGCAAATCTCTCGGGGAATCTCTTGAGTCAAATCCGAATAGATGTCCTGTACAAGTTGGCGATACAACTCACCCACACTCTTATCAAAATCTCGTTCCATCACGACACTGCGCTGCCCACGAATACGCCCATTTCGAACCGAGAAGATGGAGGCTCCGATCTCAATTTCCCCTTCAACAAGTGAAATAAAATCAGCATCCGTATCATCGGGCAGCACCACGGTGCTTGTTTCAAGGGCAGATTCCAGTGCGATGAGGTCGTCTCGCAACTTCGCAGCTTTCTCAAATTGCTCAGCTGCCGACGCCGACTCCATCTCTTTCTGAACCCTGCGGATATAGGGAGCTGGATCTCTGGAAAAGAACGAGATGAATTCACCGATCTTCTTCTTGTGCTCCTCCACCGAAATAAGGTTGACACACGGCGCGGAGCATTTCTCAATATGGCCTAAAAGACAAGGGCGCCCACTCGCTACTGCTTGTCTGAGCACACCGGGTGCACACGTTCGAACAGGGAAGGTGCGTAGAACTTGATCAATGACGTGACGGAGCGCTCCGGCATTTGGAAAGGGGCCTAAATAGCGAACGCCCTTCTTCTTAGGGGCGCGAGCGACCATCACACGAGGAATACTCTCTCCGGTTGTGATGGCTAGATACGGATAAGACTTATCGTCCTTGAAACGAACGTTGTACTTTGGATTCTCCGACTTAATCCAAGTCCACTCAAGCTGCAAGGCATCAACCTCTGTGGCAACAATCGTCCAATCAACAGAGGTGGCTTCATGGACCATCCGCGTGGTGCGCTCGTGAAGGTTCTCCTGAAAATATGACGTGAGTCGTGCGCGAATATTCTTCGCCTTCCCCACGTAGATCACGCGCCCTTCAGCATTTCTAAATCGATATACACCTGGATCTTCCGGAATTTCTGAGGTTCGCGGACGTTCTTCGGGCTTCATCAGACCAGAGCTTTCGAACTCTTCTTCTTCGGTACGGCCTTTACCGCCTTTGGCATAGATGGACGCTTGCCCGCTAATAGCGGTGCCAAGAACGTACCGGTATAACTCGCCTTCGCTTTGGCCACTTGCTCAGGCGTACCTTCGGCAATCACCATGCCCCCACCCGATCCACCTTCTGGGCCCATGTCTATCACCCAATCTGCGCACTTGATCACGTCAAGATTGTGCTCGATGACAATCACCGTGTTCCCACTATCAACAAGTCGCGAAAGGACACCAAGAAGTTTGCGAGTATCTTCGAAATGTAAACCCGTGGTTGGTTCATCAAGCACGTAAATGGTTCTGCCAGTAGACCTGCGTTGCAATTCTGTAGCTAACTTAACTCTTTGCGCCTCTCCTCCGGAGAGCGTGGGCGCGGACTGTCCGAGCCTCACATATCCGAGGCCTACATCGTTGAGGGTCTTCAAATGGCGCGAGATCGAAGGCACCGCATCGAAGAATGTTGCTGCTTCCTCGATCGGCATATCGAGAACCTGGGCAATCGTCTTTCCCTTGAAGTGAACTTCGAGAGTCTCACGGTTGTAGCGCGCCCCATGGCACACCTCGCACGGTACGTACACATCTGGTAAGAAGTTCATCTCAATGGTGATGGTGCCATCACCACTACACGACTCGCATCGACCACCCTTGACGTTGAACGAGAAACGGCCCTGTAGGTAACCACGAATCTTGGCTTCAGTAGTTTCCGCGAAAAGCTTCCGTATGTTGTCAAAAACGCCCGTGTACGTTGCTGGATTAGAACGTGGAGTACGACCGATAGGCGACTGATCTACGTGCACCACTTTATCCAGTTGGTCTACCCCAGTCACAGTTCGGTGACGACCAGGAACTATGCGAGCACCATTAAGTTTGTTCGCCAAAGTACTATACAAAATGTCGTTAACCAGTGTGGATTTGCCGGATCCGCTAACTCCCGTCACAGCGACAAAACAGCCGAGTGGAAAAGTCACATCGATATTGCGAAGATTATTCTCGCGCGCACCTTTCACTACGAGGGAGCGCTTGGGGTCAATAGGACGGCGAATCTCTGGCATTTCTATCTGGCGCCGTCCCGATACGTAAGCCCCCGTGATGGACTCTTCACTCGCCTCGAGTTCTGCAAGCGACCCAGAGACGACCACGCGCCCACCGTGCTCACCAGCGCCAGGGCCAATATCGACGATCCAATCGGCTGAACGAATAGTGTCTTCATCATGTTCAACGACGATTAAAGTATTGCCCAAGTTGCGCAAACGGGTCAACGTATCGACCAGGCGTCTGTTATCGCGTTGGTGGAGACCAATACTCGGTTCGTCCAGTACATAAAGAACACCGACCAGCCCCGAACCAATTTGAGTCGCAAGCCGAATTCGTTGAGCCTCTCCACCCGATAACGTGCCCGCTGGGCGCTCCAGCGAGAGATAGTCAAGACCCACATCAAGGAGGAAACCAAGGCGAGCATGCACCTCTTTTAATACACGTTCTGCGATTTGTTTTTCGCGATTGTTCAGACTCAAACCTGAGAGAAACTCATCAGCCTCTCTGATGGTGAGCTCACACACCTGGGCTATCGACTTCTTTCCAAGAGTTACAGCCAGTACCTCAGGCTTCAACCGGGCACCCTTGCAGGTGGGGCATGGAACCTCGCGCATGAATTGCTCATAGCGGTCGCGACTCCATTCAGATTCGGTCTCGCCATGCTTTCGTTCCAGAAAGGGTAAAACACCTTCGAAACCGGTCGTGTACTGACGGGTGCGACCGTACCGATTCTTAAACTTGACGGAGACCTCATACTCCCAACCATGAAGAATTGCTTCCTTCGCCTTCGCGGAAATCTTCTTCCAAGGAGTATCTAATGAAAACTTCACTTCCTCTGTGAGCGCTTCTAGCAATCGCAGAAAATACTCACTGCTGGTACCAATTGACCAAGGTGCGATTGCTCCATCGTTGATGCTTAAGTCATCGTCGGGGATCACTAACTCTGGGTCCACCTCTAGCCGGTTTCCCAGACCAGTGCATTCAGGGCAGGCGCCAAATGGCGAATTGAATGAAAAGGATCGTGGCTCAAGTTCTTCAAATGAGAGATCACATCTATGACAAGCAAGGTGTTCGCTAAATGTGCGCTCGCGCTCGGGACCTTGGACATCTACAAACTCCAACAGCACTAGACCCGAACCCAGAACCAGCGCGGTTTCAATAGAGTCCGTGAGGCGTTGTTTGGCGTTGGACTTCACCGCCAGACGATCAACTACTACTTCGATGGTGTGCTTCTCTTGTTTCTTGAGCTTCGGTACCTCTTCAAGGGCGAAAACGTCACCATCAACTCGTGCCCGTGAATACCCCTTGAGCGCTAGTTCCTTGAAGAGATCAAGAAACTCTCCTTTGCGGCCACGCACGACCGGCGCCAGAACTTGAAACTTCACGCCATCTTCTAGAGCCAAGATCTGGTCAACGATGTTTTGTGGAGACTGCCTCGCGACAGGATCGCCACATTTTGGGCAATGAGGTCGGCCAGCGCGCGCAAAAAGCAGGCGAAGATAGTCATAGACCTCAGTGATGGTTCCTACCGTGGAACGAGGATTTCGATTTGTAGACTTTTGATCAATGGAAACGGCTGGTGAAAGTCCCTCAATGAAATCCACATCTGGCTTATCCATCTGTCCGAGAAATTGACGCGCATAAGAACTGAGTGATTCCACATAGCGGCGCTGCCCCTCTGCGAAGATGGTGTCAAATGCCAGACTTGATTTACCAGAACCCGAAAGCCCCGTAAACACAATGAGTGAATTCCGAGGGAGATCTAAAGAGACATCTTTAAGATTATGCTCTCGAGCACCTCTGACAATGAGACGATCACCATGCATGTACTAATCCCCAGATTGACGGGTCTTTAGGACGCTGGCTACTGCGGTCACCGACAGTACGCTGACGATTACGATCAGACTCACATTTGTACCAATGTGAGGAAGTTCAAAGGACCCAATTTTATCCCAATGGACTCCGTGGGCGGCTTCAAGTATCAACTTAAATCCGATGAAAGCTAAAATAACAGCAAGGCCTTTGGAAAGGTAAACAAGTCGAGTGGCTAGGGCTCCTAACAGGAAATAGAGCTGACGCAATCCCATCAAAGCGAAAGCATTTGCCGTGAAAACAATGAAGGGCTCTCGGGTGAGGCCAAAAATTGCGGGTATGGAATCCACCGCAAAAAGAACGTCGGTAATACCCAACGCGATGATAGTAAGACCAAACGTTGAGAGTCCTTTTTTCTTGAAGTAACCGAGGACGCGTCCTTCATGCCAATCGTCGTCCCCTCCCCCGCCTTTCCCTAAATGGAATGCGGTGTAGAGCAAAAAACCTCCGAAGAGGAAGAAAACTGCAACGAATTTGTGAATGACGTAAGCACCAATGCCAATAAATATTGCTCTAAAGAAGAGAGCTAACGCGATCCCAGCCATTAATGCGGATTGTTCACGCTCCTTTGGGAGCTTAAGTGCTCCAAAGATGATGATAAAAATGAAGAGGTTATCAATAGAGAGTGAGTACTCAGTGAGCCAGCCTGCCAAGAATTCATTACTTGCCTGCGCACCCACTTCTTGTGAAAGGTAAATGGCGAATCCGAGGGCGAGCACGATATAGAAAATGGTCCAAAGCGCCGCTTCGAGCGGCTTTACCTCATGAGGTTTGCGGCGCGCATTAACAAAATCAAATATAAGGAGGAAAGCAATAATGCCCAGGGATATCCCCCAGACCTGCCCACTGATATTCATCTCGCGCCTTCCATGCCACGCAATTCCTTCTTTAACTCTGAGATTTCATC
>CAFBMD010000003.1_pt1 | contig 31759 bp, 31 predicted proteins | sample 7268561 | NCBI WGS metagenome assembly CAFBMD01 (sample SAMEA6814049, study PRJEB35770) | freshwater metagenome | biome: Freshwater; feature: Freshwater reservoir; material: water | place: Czech Republic | collected 2017-05-23 | depth 30m m | reverse complement strand
GCTGCCGGCATGATCATTCTGGAACGGAATTGGCGGTGCGCTGCGGGGGAGTTGGATCTCGTCGTGCGAGATGGCAACGCAATCGTTGCGATCGAGGTGAAGACTCGCACCACTTCGCGCACAGGGCATCCGCTCGAGGCGATCACTCCGGTGAAATTGCATCGGCTACACCTCCTCCTTCGTGCATGGGTTGCAGAGCACGAGATGCGTAGGTATCAGCGACTGCGCGTGGATGGAGTAGCAATCACTCTGCTTCCCAAACTCTTTATCGACTATCGAAAAGGAATTTAATATGGCCCTAGCGAAGATCTATTCGATCGCTCTTCTAGGTGTGGCTGGCCATGTGGTAGAGGTGGAAGCAGATATTGCCGATGGTGTGCCCGCTTTTAATTTGCTGGGCCTTCCCGACGCCGCATTGTCAGAGTCGCGCGATCGCGTGCGTTCTGCACTCATTAACTCTGGGGAAGGGTGGCCGAATAAGCGCACCACGGTTGCTCTCTCGCCGGCCTCGCTTCCCAAACGAGGGAGTGGTTTCGATCTCGCGGTAGCGCTCTCACTGCTTGCGGGCGAAATGAAGATTCCAAGCGATGGAATGGATTCAACGGTGGTACTCGGGGAGTTAAGTCTTGATGGGCGCATACGCACTATCTCTGGCGCGCTTCCGGCGATGGTGGTGGCGAGAGATGCGGGCTTTACGCGAGCCATTGTGCCGCGCGTTAATCTTGCTGAAGCGTGTCTGATTCCAGGGATCGAAGTTTTTGGTTTCTCGCAGCTGCGCAACGTAGTTTCATTTCTGCGAGGCTTAGAGTTCACTGAAGATGACGATATAGAAATAGTTGATGAGCCAGTCGAAGTCCCCGACCTCTGCGATGTGTTGGGACAGTACGAAGCGCGCAGAGCCATCGAGATCGCTGCGGTCGGAGAGCATCATTTACTCATGATGGGTACTCCGGGCGCTGGGAAAACTATGTTGGCAGAACGTCTCCCTTCAATCATGCCCCCGTTAGATACAGATGCAGCGATCGAAGTGACCTCCATCCACTCAATAGTTGGACTGATAAAAGGATCATCGCCACTTTTGCGTACTCCACCCTTTGTCGCGCCGCATCACACCGCAACCCGATCAGCCATTATCGGCGGGGGAATGAACCAACCGCGCCCCGGGGCTATTTCGTTGGCGCACAGAGGCGTGCTCTTCCTTGATGAAGCTCCAGAGTTCGTGAGCGGTGTATTAGATGCACTTCGCGAACCGTTGGAATCAGGTCAGGTCACTCTCTCGCGCACCGGTGGCACTGCGATCTTTCCTGCCCGTTTTCTCTTGGTGCTTGCGGCTAATCCTTGTCCTTGTGGTCGCTTTACTGGAGATGGACGTGCATGTAACTGCACGCCTCTCGCTATTCGCCGTTACCTCTCTCGCTTATCGGGTCCACTTCTTGATCGAGTGGACCTACAGATCTTTGTAGAGCCGGTCAGCAGAGTGGCATTAGCTGCTAGCGATATGGGGGAGTCGAGTGCACTGGTGCGTGATCGAGTCTTGGCAGCGCGTGATCGCGCGAGTGTGCGGCTTTCGGGAAGTGGCTTTGCCACTAATGCCCAAGTCTCGGGGAGTGCGTTGCGTCGAGAGTTTTCGGCAAGTGATGATGCGATGGCGCTCATACATCGCGAACTTGAACACCATCGCGTGACCGCTCGTGGCTTACATAAAGTCCTCAGAGTGGCGTGGAGCATCGCCGACTTGGCTGGCCATGATCAGCCACGGCGTGAAGATGTCGCCGAGGCTTATCTCTTGAGAAGTGGAATTTCGCAATTAGTGGGAGCGGCATGATCGATGATCGAGAGGCTCGCAAGATATTGATGGCGGTCTGTGAACCAGGGCTTGTGCACATCGCCGAAAGTATCGGCCGTTATGGAGCTCCCGAGACCTTAGAACGTTTACGCGCTGGCAACTTTCACGAGGTGGCTGCCGTGGCTACCCGTGCTGTTCGAGAGCTCGACGAAAAAGAATTAGCAAGTGAGTGGAAACAATCGGGGGTTCGCTTGCTAATTCCCTCCGATCTCACTTGGCCGATCGCATTGAATGAGTTGCCTGTTCCGCCCATAGCCCTTTCCTTACTCGGAAAGGTAGAGATCACAGAGCTCACCTCATCGATCGCGATTGTGGGATCGCGCACCGCAACCTCGTACGGTATCCGAGTGGCGGAAGATTTCGCCGCGGCGCTGAGTGATCGTGGATTTTCTATCGTTAGTGGTGGCGCCTTTGGGATCGATGCGGCCGCGCATCGCGGCGCTCTTGCGGCACGAGGCATTACGTGCGCGGTGCTTGCGTGCGGAGTGAGCAGGAGTTATCCAGTGGCACATTCGCGGCTATTTGCGCAGATCGCAGAATCTGGTCTTCTTATCTCCGAGGTGCGCCCAAGCGCGTTAGCTTTTCGTTCGCGCTTTCTGGTGCGTAATCGCTTGATAGCTGCACTCTCACAAGGAACCATCGTGGTGGAGGCGGCCATGCGTAGCGGATCCTTGCGCACCGCATTTGACGCCGCCGAATTGCATCGCCATGTGATGGGGATTCCTGGCCCCATCACCTCGCCGATGTCAGCAGGGGTTCATCGACTCATCGCCGAGAGTGTGGCAAATCTCATTACACATGTTGATGATGTGGTCGCCTTGGTTTCTCCCTTCACAAGAGAGCGCGTGGAACATCCGCTGCTGGCGCTACTCTCGCGTCGCCAAGGAATTACTACTGAGGAGTTGGCGCACCTGGGCGCAGTAGAAGTGAGCCAAGCATTTACCGCACTGGCCGAGTTGGTGGCACTTGGATGCGTGGTGCGTGATAGTCGGGGCGCCTTTCTGCTCGCGCCTGCTTGACCTTCGCAATACTTTCCGCGACCGTGTCGATATGGAACGACCCGAATTAGAAGTAACCGCCGATTTTGCGCGGGCACTCGATGCTTTTCGGAGTTTCCTGGTTGACGAACGAAATCTCGCGGAGAACACCGTTCGTGCCTACCTCAATGATCTTGAGACCTTAGGTGATTACGCGCGTAAAGAAGGTGAGGGTGATCCAAACGAGCTCTCACTCGCCTTGGTTCGATCGTGGTTGGCGACTATGCAACTCGCAGGTGCAGCACGCACTTCGATGGCTCGGCGGGCCTCCTCCATTCGAGTCTTTACTGGGTGGGCGCATCGTCGCGGTGTCATTCAAAGTGATTTCGCAGTAACACTGGTCTCTCCCAAGTCTCATCGCACACTTCCGGGTGTACTGAATCGCGGTCAGGCCGATGAGGTGCTTGATGCCTTGGATGCGGCAGCGAATGAAGATGAAACACCGTTAACTCTTCGCGACCGGGCGATTGTGGAGGTGTTGTATGCCACTGGGATCCGGGTCTCTGAACTCTGCGGACTCAACCTCGAGAGTCTTAACTTTGACCGGCGGACACTTCAAGTAATCGGTAAGGGAAACAAGGAACGCACCGTACCTTTTGGTGACCCTGCGCGCCTTGCTCTCGAATCGTGGATTGCTCGTGGTCGGGATTCCATGATGAAAGAGAGTCCGCGCGCACTCTTCGTCGGTGTCAAAGGAAAACGGATTGATCCCCGAACCGTACGCACGCTCGTTCATGAAGCGCTCCTCGCTTCTCCGAGCGCCCCCGACATGGGGCCACATGGTTTGCGTCACTCCGCAGCTACGCATTTATTGGAAGGTGGCGCAGACATTCGCACCGTGCAAGAGATTCTTGGACATGCTTCCCTTGGAACAACGCAGATTTACACTCATGTTTCTATCGATCGGCTCAAAGAGGCGTTCAAAAACGCTCATCCACGCGCTTAGTGACTAAATACTCAGCGTTTAACTGCGCTTAAACCCTCGTCAAAAATATTTAAGAAGAGATCAACATCTTTGGCGGACAGCACCATTGGCGGCTTGATCTTGAGGACGTTGTTATCAGGGCCGTCGCAGGAGAGGAAAACTCCGCGATCTTTGGCATATTCGATGAGGTCGCCCATCTCTTCGGTGGCAGGAGTCTTCTCGTCGCGCATTAATTCCACGCCGATAAATAATCCGGAACCTCGCACATCTCCGATGATGGAGTGGCGCTTACTCATTTCGCGAACCCCGTCAGTGAGGTACTTGCCCATGTTGATGGCGTTAGCTTGTAGATGGCCATCTTGTACAACTTCAAGAACTGCCAGACCGATCGCGGAGCTGACTGGGTTGCCGCCAAAGGTATTGAAGTACTCCATGCCGTTGTGGAAGGAAGCGGCTACTTCGGGGGTAGTGACTACAGCAGCGAGTGGATGGCCATTTCCTAATGGCTTTCCCATGGTGACGATATCTGGAACCACATCGTGTAATTCAAATCCCCAGAACTTGTTGCCCACACGGCCTAAACCAATCTGAACTTCATCAGCAATGGTAAGTCCGCCTGCGGCACGAACTTGTGCGTAGGCGTTCTTGAGGAAACCGTCTGCGAGGACGATCTGTCCGGCGGTGCTCACAATTCCTTCTGATATGAAAGCTGCAAGTGGCTGATTGAGATCAGCTAGCGTAGCTGCAAAATCAGCGGCGTATTGGCTTCCGGCGGCCTCGCCTTTGTGTACGCCACGAAAAGGATCGGGCAGATTTGCTACTCGGACGTGTTCAGGAGCGCCTTGCCCGCCCTTGCCGAGGAACTTGTAAGGACTGATATCAACAACGCTTGCGGTGTGGCCGTGATACGCGTGCTTAAGTGCGATAAAGCCACGAGCTTTTGTGTGTGCACGCGCAATTCGGATTGCTAGATCGTTTGCTTCACTTCCCGAGTTGACGAAGAAGACCACGCTGAGTGGATCGGGGAGAGTGCTAGTGAGCGCCCGCGCGTAATCAATGATGTTTTGATGCAAATAGCGTGTGTTTGTGTTGAGTGCGGCCATCTGTGCGGCACCGGCAGCCACGACGCGTGGGTGTCCGTGACCGACATGGGCCACGTTGTTGACGAGGTCTAGGTAGGACTTGCCGTTTACGTCATAAAGGTAAGCACCTTCACCGCGGACTATCTCTATAGGTGTACGGAAGTTGAGGCTGAGATTGCGCGAGAGCACCGTGGTGCGGACTTCACGAATCACATCAGTAGAAAGGTGGGCATGCGCATCAGTTCCTGACGCGATGCCAAGTGCAAGGTTGGGGTTGGGGGAGATGCTGCGCCAGAGTGAGATCTCATCCTTGGGAGCCACGCCATAGACATCGAGTCCCATGCCGCAGAGATCGGTGAGTAATTGGAAGTGAGTGTGTGGCGGCCAACCAACGTTTTCATGCTCTTGACCGATGGTGGCAATTTGATCACCAGCATTGATTTTCATTCCGATGGAAAGTTTGGGGAGTGATTCTCGCGAAAGGTGACCGTAGAGCGTCCAGAACGGAATACCTTCAGTGGTTTCGTGACGAAGCAAAATGACTGGGCCGTAGTCGAGCGGGGTGTTGTTGTCATTGAATGCATCAACCACGCCATCGAGAGCGGAGTACACAGGTGAACCAGCAGGAAGGAAGAGATCCACGCCGAGGTGAATGGTGCGAGCGCCGGGGCTTTCGGTGTTGTAAGCATCGCCTTGATAGACGTTTCGGTTTTCGCAGTAATGACCAATGGCTACGTCTGCACCTTTTGATGCCATGAGGTTGGCGATGTCTTCACTCCACCTCGGGATCGAAGTGTTCTCAACCGACCAATCCAGGTAGATGTATTTGTGATCTTTGAAAGGCGGGCAGACGACGTCGGCACGTCTGGCAACAGTGGAGAGGTATTGACGGACGGCTCGTGAGTGGGGATTTCCTTCGAATCCGCACGCGTCGCGGAAGCGAAAGTGTGAATGATTGAAATCGGTAGCGTGTAACTTCGTCAATAGTGCTGGGATCACGCCTTGGCTGATGTTCAAGTATTCGTTAGCGGGATCTGCGGCGCTCTGTACGGCCGCATTGACCACGCTCATTGCCAAACGGACCTTAGTAAGCGGCAAGAGGAGCTCTAATTCCAGCGGTGAGAGTGGCGAGGTGATGTGATACCCGCGCACCAACGGCAAGATGGCTTTTACTGGATCGTCATAACCAATACCTGCATAGGAGGCGGCCACTGCTAGCCCAATCACTTTGGAACCAAGGACGATGTCACCAAAATCAATCACACCAATTCTGTGATCACTCACAAAGATGTTGTAATCGTTAGCGTCGTTATGAATCATTTGGCGTGGTAGGAGCGCGAGTTTTGGAAGTTGAACTTCGCGGAAGTCTTCGAGCACCTCCATCACTACGTTTCGCAAGTTCTCATCCATGATGCGATGTACATGCTGCGAAAGGCGCCCAGCTTGCATCATGTTCCACATGAATTCACGAGTGAGAATTTCTTCGATAGGTTCAGTGATCTCCATTTTTGCAAGCTCTTTATCAATTCGTGCCAAAATGATTCCGAGTTCGCGCAGATCGTTACTGGTGGTTTCTGCTTCCGCCCACGCAATTCCATCAACCCAGGTCAGCAGGCGAGCAGTGCGACCGCCAGGAATATCAACTGAGGTTTCACCGCCTAATGCTTGAACAGGTATGGGAAGTTGTGGCGCGAGATGTGCGAGCGAAGTAAGTGCGCGATCTTGCAGCGTGAGCCAATCACGCTGGCCAGGTTGATGAATCTTGAGAACGAAGTCTTGGGCAGCGCCATCTACTGTTGAAGTGATGCGGTAGTTGAGATCTCGCTCGCCATTAAGTTGCTCGGCGCTCCCGTCGATGCCGAAATACTTCTTTACGGTTTCAACGGGGTCGAGGTGCGCGCCGGACATATGCCTAGCCTACTTCTCCTCAGGTGGGCAGGAGATGGGTGCGTAGGTGCGGCAGGAGTGAAAGTGGGTCGAGGTAGTTCTCGCCCCAGAGCAGACCCCAATGGAGGCAGGTCGGACCAGCCAGATGTCCGGAGGCGCTGACCTTGCCGAAGATTTCGCCAGCGGCCACCTTCGTTCCGACCTTGAGTGGAGTGGCTACGGCCTGATAAGTAGATCGGTACCCGCCGCTATGAGCCAGCACGACAGTGGGCACCTTGTTGACTTGGCCGGCAAAGGTGATGGTGGCTTCCGAGGGAGCGCAGACCGTGGTTCCGATCGCGGCGGCGAGATCGACTCCTCGATGACCACGCCCATAACGCCTGGTGGGTGGTGTGAAGGGACGGATGAGTTCGCTCTTCGCCAACGGCAGGCGCCAATTCGGTGGGGCGACGCTGGGGTGGGGAGGCGAAGCAGAGGAGGCGAGTGAGAGCCCCGCGGGTGCCAAGGTGAGCGCGCTCGCTAAGAGCAGGTGGGCTGGGAGGTGTCTCATCGCCCCAGGGTGAGCGTAAATCCGCTCGTGGGTGCTCACTGGAGGGGCGCTGTGGAAGACGCCAGATGAGGCCTGATTCCTGTGGAGAGAGCGCCGCGACCCGAGTTCGCGCCAGGCCTACCTGCTCCGATACCCTTAGCCCGCACCGTGAAAGCGGTGACATCGCACATCCCACACCGTGGGTTACCGGGAGTTCTCCCAAGTAACCCACACTCCACTCGGTCCTTTGGGTCAAGCGTGGGATGTCAGGGGTAAGTACCAACCGGTACCTACCAATAACCGAGTGCGTCCGGCGCAGCTTGCCCGGATGCGAAAGGAGTGTGCGGCCATGGCGGTCGTCACGATGCGCGAGTTACTCGACGCAGGTGTTCACTTCGGACACCAAACACGTCGTTGGAATCCAAAGATGAAGCGATTCATCTTCACGGAACGCAACGGCATTTACATCATCGATATTCAACAATCACTCGCACTCATCGATAACGCTTATGAGTTCGTCAAAGAGACTATTGCCCACGGCGGCAGCATTCTTTATGTCGGCACCAAGAAGCAGGCTCAAGAGCCCATCGTTGAGCAAGCTCGTCGCGTAGGTATGCCGTACGTGACCGAGCGTTGGTTGGGTGGCATGCTCACCAACTTCGGAACCGTCAGCAAGCGCATTGCTCGCCTCAAGGAACTCGAAGCACTCGAAGCATCCAACGACCAACTCCTCACGAAGAAAGAACTCCTCGTTCTTCACCGTGAGAAGGTCAAGCTTGATCGCGTTCTTGGTGGAATCCGCGACATGGTGAAGGTTCCCAGCATCATCTGGGTTGTAGACACCAAGAAAGAGCACCTTGCAATCAAGGAAGCTCGCAAACTTGGTATCGCCATCGTCGGAATCCTCGACACCAACTGCGATCCAGACGAAGTTGATTACCGTATTCCAGGTAACGACGACGCCATTCGCTCCGTCACCCTCTTGACTCGCGTCATCACCGACGCAGTTGTTGAAGGTCTCAAGAAGCGTTCAGAGATTGCCACGGCCAACAAGCCTGCAGCAGTTGAAGCGATCGCTCAAGAAATTCTCGATGCCGCCGCCCCTGTTGCAGAAGCTGCACCAGTTGAAGCAGTAGTCGAAGCATCAGTAGCGGTAGCAGTTGAAGAAACTGTTGTTGCTGAAACCGCCCCGCAAGCCTGATAGGAGAGATACATCTTGGCGAACTACACCGCCGCAGACGTAAAGAAGCTGCGTGAACTCACTGCAGCAGGAATGCTCGATTGCAAGAACGCACTCGTAGAAGCCGATGGCGACTTCGATAAAGCAGTCGACATTATCCGCGTCAAAGGACTCAAGGGCGTAACCAAGCGCGAAGGTCGCTCTGCATCTAACGGTCTTGTGGCCGCAAAGGTGGAAGGAGACCTCGGCGTTATTCTCGAACTCAATTGTGAGACGGACTTCGTTGCAAAGGGCGATCGCTTCCAAGCGCTCGCAGAGGAAATTCTCACCCATGTTGCAAAGACCAAGCTCTCAAATCTCGAAGCTTTGCTCGCCTCCGATTTCGGCGGCGGCAAGACTTTGGGCGCTCATATCGATGAAGGCAACGCCACTCTTGGTGAGAAGATCGAACTCAGCCGTGTTGCTGTCTTCGCGGGCTCACCAGCAGCTGCCTACCTCCACCGCACTAGCCCTGACTTGCCTCCGCAAGTTGGCGTCGTGGTGGCGCTTTCAGTCGACAATGCAATCGGTAAGGATGTTGCTCAACACATCGCTGCATTCTCACCGCAATATGTTGCGCGTGAAGATGTGCCTGCAGATGTAGTTGAGAACGAGCGCCGTATTGCAGAAGAGACCGCTCGTAACGAAGGTAAGCCAGAAGCTGCGCTTGCCAAGATTGTTGAAGGTCGTGTAACCGGATTCGTGAAGGAAGTTTCACTTCTCGAGCAGGCATATGCGAAAGACAATAAGAAGAGTGTTGACCAAGTCCTGAAAGAAGCTGGCACTACGGTGACTGGCTTTGCGCGATTCCGCGTCGGACAGGCCTGATGCCATGAGCCCTTCTCGCCCCGCATACCGTCGAGTGCTTCTTAAGCTCTCGGGTGAAGTATTTGGTGGCGAGAAGGGTATTGGCGTCGACCCGGATGTTGTACAAGACATCGCGAAGCAAATTGCAGATGTAGTTCGCAGTGGAACTCAGGTAGCCATCGTCATCGGAGGGGGCAATTACTTCCGCGGCGCTGAGCTTTCACAAAGAGGTATGGATCGCGCCCGCGCCGATTACATGGGCATGCTCGGTACGGTCATGAACTGCCTCGCACTCCAAGACTTCCTCGAAAAGCAAGAGATCGATACGCGCGTGCAGACCGCCATCACCATGGGCCAGGTCGCCGAGCCTTATATTCCTCGCCGCGCCATGCGCCACCTCGATAAAGGTCGAGTAGTTATTTTTGGAGCCGGCGCCGGCATGCCTTACTTCTCCACCGATACTGTCGCGGCACAACGCGCGCTAGAAATTGGGTGCGAAGCTCTCTTGCTCGCAAAGAGTGGCGTCGATGGGGTCTACTCGGCAGATCCACGCAAAGATGCCAGCGCAACCAAGTACGACTCAATTTCTTACAGCGAGGTCATCACCCAGGGATTAGGGGTGGCCGATGCCGCTGCTTTCTCGCTCTGTAAAGAGAATCACCTTCCTATTATCGTGTTCAACCTCATGGAGGATGGCAACATCGCGAAGGCCGTTCGCGGTGAGAAGATTGGCACATTAGTTCACTGAGGTAACCCTCAGGTCACTGTTACTAGGTACGCAACGAAGGAGAAGCCATGATCGACGCAACACTTGCAGAAGCTCTTGCGAAGATGGATAAAGCTGTCGAGGTTGCTAAAGAGGACTTCGGCTCTATCCGCACTGGCCGCGCGCATCCTGCCATGTTCAACAAGATCATGGTGGATTACTACGGAACTTTTACCGCCCTCAATCAACTAGCTACCATTCAAATTCCAGAGGCGCGCATGGCGCTCATTAGTCCCTTCGATAAGAGCGCCATGGCGTCCATCGAAAAGGCGATCCGCGAGAGCGACCTTGGAGTAAATCCCGGTAACGATGGCGGAGTCATACGTGTAGGTTTCCCACAATTGACTGAAGAGCGACGCAAGGAGTACATCAAGGTTGCTCGTCAAAAGGCGGAAGAGGCGCGAGTCACGCTTCGCAACATTCGTCGCCATGCCAAAGAAGGTTTAGATAAGTTGGCAAAAGATGGCGGCTTTGGTGAAGACGAACTCGGTCGTGCCGAGAAGGAGCTCGACAAGGTCACTGCATCGCACGGTGACAAGATCGATGAGCTCTTGAAACACAAAGAGAGCGAACTTCTCGAAGTTTAATCGTGACAGACATTAATGCCCGAGCCGGGCGCAACATTCCTTCAGCCGTCATGGTGGGTCTCTCACTACTAGGGCTGATCATCGCGTCCCTTTCCTGGAACCGTATATTCTTTGCAATCTTGGTTTCCGTTGCCATGATTCCCGCGGTGTGGGAGCTCTCTCGGGCGTTTGCGCTGAAGAGTATTTTGATCGATCCGTATACAGCAGCAATCGCAAGCGTTTCCATCGTCATGTCGAGTTGGTTTTGGGGACTCTCCGGCTTAGCCATTGCAACTGGTGTGGCAATTCCTGTGCTACTTGTGATCCGACTTCGTTCTGGTGTTAACTCGTTTGTGCAGGATGTCACGGCAACTCTCTTCTCGTTGCTTTATCTTCCGGTGCCAGCGGGATTCGCGATACTTCTTGCGGTACCTGAGGATGGGCGCGCACGTGCCATGGTGTTTGTCGCTGCAGTTGCATTAAGCGATACCGGAGGTCTCATTGCCGGAGTGCTCTTCGGTAAGCACCGCATTGCACCGACGATTAGTCCCAAGAAATCTATTGAAGGTGTGGTGGGTTCTCTTATTCTTGCGGTCGGTGGCGCGGGATCGCTCTACATGATTTGGCTTGATCGTCCTTTCTGGGAAGGGGCGGTGCTGGCAACGGTCACGGTCATTGCTGCTACGAGTGGAGATCTCATTGAAAGCGCGCTCAAGCGTGATTTGGGTGTCAAAGACATGGGTGCGCTCCTTCCAGGCCACGGAGGCATCCTGGATCGTCTCGATTCAGTTCTTCTTGCTTCACCATTTGCCTACTTACTCATTACCCATTTTGTGGGGCTCTAATGGCGCTTAAGCCGGGAGAGCTAGTTTTTGCCGCACCTAAGCGCGGGAAGAAGGCGCCCCAACACATCAGTGATGTGGCAGCCAAGGATCGCAAAAAGTTTGCGGAGGATCTGGGCCTTCCCGGTTTTCGAGCCAAACAAGTAGCGCTCCATTACTTCGAGCACCTCAATAATGATCCAGATAGCTGGAGTGATATTCCGGTAGATCTCCGTGGAACTCTTAAAGACCTACTGCTCCCAGAATTACTTACTCCCGTACGCTCGCTTGAGTGTGATCGAGGTCGGACTCGTAAAGATCTCTGGAAGATGCACGACGGCGTTCTCGTGGAGAGCGTCATCATGCGCTACTCCGATCGCGCAACTGTATGTATCTCTTCGCAAGCCGGATGCGGTATGAACTGTCCGTTCTGTGCTACCGGTCAAAGTGGGCTAACTCGTAACCTCACCGCCGGTGAAATTACCGAGCAAGTAGTGATGGCCGCGCGTGCACTCGATAGTGGCGAAATTCCTGGTGGCACGATGCGTCTTTCAAATGTCGTCTTTATGGGCATGGGGGAGCCACTCGCCAATTACAACGCGGTGATCCAATCAATTCGTAATATTACGTCGCCACATCCAGAAGGTTTAGCGATCGGCGCGCGTTCAGTCACTCTTTCCACTGTTGGTCTTGTTCCTGCGATTATGAAGTTGATCGACGAAGATATTCCGGTAACCCTGGCTGTTTCACTCCATGCACCTGATGATGAACTGCGCGACACGCTCGTGCCAATCAATACTCGCTGGAAAGTCAGTGAAGTTCTCGAAGCCGCTGATGCCTACTCGAATAAAACTGGACGACGTTACTCGATTGAATACGCGCTTATTCGCGATATTAATGATCAAGCATGGCGCGCCGATCTTCTCGGTCGGTTGTTGAAGAATCGCAACGCGCACGTGAATCTCATTCCTCTCAACCCCACTCCGGGGTCTAAGTGGACTGCCTCGCGCCAAGAGGACGAGGATACGTTCGTCCGCCTCCTTGAGGCTTATGGCGTGGCGGTGACCGTTCGCGATACCCGTGGCCGCGACATCGATGGTGCGTGTGGGCAGCTCGCAGCGAGCGAAATATCCATCACAGGCGCTCCTGCGGAATAGGTGGCAGAATCCTGTCATGCCAAAGATCGAAGCCTCTAACGTCGTTGATCATCGCGAGAAGCGTCGCGCCGCGTTGCTGGCCGCTGCAGTAGAAATTGCTATGGAAGAGGGCAGCAGTTCGGTCACCATGTCGGCCGTGGCGGCTCGCGCAGGTCTTTCAAGAAGTTCGCTATATGAATACTTTGATTCCAGAGAAGATTTGATCGCTGATTTAGTACTAGACGAATTAGATCTTTGGGCTGCTTCACTCAACGAACAAGTCTCCGTCACTGCCACTGCGTTGGAACACGTTGAAGCATGGATGGTGGGTGCGCTCGAATACGTGGTTGCCGGTAAACATCGCCTTGCCCGCGAACTGAGTTCCGTTGCACTTCCACCACATCGAGTGCCCGAAGTTCGTGCCGCTCACCATCGCCTCACTGGTCCACTCATCAAGGCGCTGAGTGAAGCCGGTACATCAGATCCAGCACGCGTAGCAAATTTCGTGAATGGCATAGTCGAAGCAACTACGCGTCGAGTAGATGCTGGTGGAGCAGATCTAGAAGCCGAAGCAAAAGCCGCTATCGAATTTGCACTCGCCGGAGTGCGCGCGCAAATTCGATAGACGTCACGCTCTATTTGAGCAAGTGCTACCTAGCCACCGAGAGCGGATAGACCTTCGACACCTTGGAATAGGTAGCGTTTCCGGCAGAAGTAACTTGCACGACGCAGTATCCACTCCATCCCGCAGCGATAGTGGTCCCGGTGATGACGCAATTACCACCAGGTAGGGCGACGATGGTAGGTGTTACTCCAGAAAGAGCCTTCACCACGATTGTTTGAACCACACTTGCGTTGATTGCGGTCGGCGCATCTCCGAGCGTGGCGGTTCCAATGGTGCTTGTGAGTACATCGGGAACCATTGCAGCGGGTGTTGCCGCTGCGGCTGGGGTAGTTGGTGCCGTAGGTGTGGCCATCGGTGTCGCTACTTTCGCCGCAAAGGAAATCTTCACACTGGTATCGAGGCTCTTATCTGTAGGACCTAGGTGATCACGTTGCACATAGATCACACACTTGGATATAGAGCAGTCGGTGGTGCCAAAGGCGCCCACCACGGGGAGAACGAACTCGGTGTTCGACTTAGCGACTGTGCCGTCGGTGGGATAGACGCCGCCGGGGAAAGAGGGAGTGACCCAGACGCCATTGCCGTTGCACTGGGCAGCGGTGGGGCGCTTTGTAGTAGCGAGACACTCACGGACATAGACGCCTGACTTCTTAGGAAGGCCCTTCACTGTGAGTCGGATGTTGTCGCCAGCGAAGGCAAGTGCCTTGAGAGGTCCGCCGACGATTTGCACCTTATTGGTGGCCGCAAAGGAGGGGAGAGCAGTTGCTCCGATGAGTGCTACTGCGATTAATCCAGTGGTGATGCCTTTCAACTTCATGTTGCTCCTTGGTGAGTTCCGATTGAATTACTTGGCAAGAAATGTGACTGGAATAAAGATGTCGAAGGAACGATCATCTCCACGGGTATGGTCGGCGCGAACCGCGATGGCACAACTCTTCTTGCGACAGTCGACCTTGCCGATCATTGCTCCCACTTTGAGTTTCTCCGTAAAGCCACCTGTTTCGGAGAAAGGCGTTGTTAATCCGATTGCATAAGTAGGTGGATTCGATGACACCCAAATTGACGCTCCGCTAGTTCCACTTTGGTCCGCGCCGCCTCCGCAAGGTGTGGGTGCCGCCTTATGCGCAAGTACATTCTTGTTGACAACGCAAAGAGCAATGTAGATACCAACTGAAGTATCGAACCCTTCGCCGGTAACGGTAATTGTTTGGCCGCCTGGCTTAAGTTTGAGGCTCTTACTCGCGGTAAAAGTCTCGCCATGTTGCCCGGTGACGGCAGATGCAGGGGAGAGTGGAATGGCGACCAGTAGTCCCAAAATTCCAAGAGTGAGGAGAACTCGACGCATAAAGAGAAGTTATCGGGTGATTCAACGTGAAGTTTCGACAGGGTGTCGGTGCGTGTTTTCCGACACCCTGTCGGGGAGTGGGCGTTGGCCAAGTGGGAGGATTGCCCTATGAAGCGGATGGCAGTACTTGTGTGCCTCCTCTTGGTGGGTTGCAGCACGTCAGCGCCGTCAGTTGATCGCTTCGTCACTATTTCAAAAGCGGTACTTCCGGTCGGCCCCAAGATTTCTGCCAATCAAAACGGTCTAGGGGAGGACCTCGAGGGTGCTCAATCGAGCAACTTGGATTCCACTCGTATTGTGTCGTTGGCAAACGGCGCTGCTGAGTCGCTGGTAGCGATGGGTCTGGGTGACCAGCTAGTGGGAAGAGATATTGCGAGCACTCTCCCAGAGATTGCGAATGTGCCAGTGGTCGCGATGGGACACCAGGTGTCGGCCGAGAAAGTGCTGGGGACTTCACCCACGGAAGTAATTGTTGATGCATCCACAGGTCCGAAGAGCGCTCTGCAACAAATCGCTGCTGCAGGGGTATCGGTGGTGGTGATTCCAGAAGCGTGGACGGTCGCCTCTGCGAAGGAACGAGCTTTAGCGCTTGGGCGTGCGGTGGGTGCCGAAGATGTGGCGCGTGGTCTGATCGCTGATATTCCAGCGTTCACAATCTCTCCTACTCCTCGGGTGATTTTCCTCTATCTTCGTGGACCTTCTTCAATTTATCTGCTCGGTGGAAAAGGCTCAGGTGCCGATGAAATCATTTCACTTGCTGGGGGAGTAGACGCTGGCGCCGCAATTTCAAATAAGCCCTTCTCTCCAATTACTGCTGAAACCATTGCGCAAGCTAATCCTGACCTCATCTTGGTGATGGCAAAAGGATTAGCATCCGTCGATGGCGTCAAAGGATTAGTTTCCCTACCCGGAGTTGCGCAGACAAACGCGGGAAAGAACCGACGTGTCGTTGCTGTCGATGATTCGCTACTGCTCTCATTCGGACCACGTCTTCCAGATTTAATCTCTCAGCTCAATGCTGCGATGATTAAGGTACTGAAATGAGGCGCGCCACTATCCTGCTGGCGCTCTCTTTTGCACTCGTGGGCCTCACTCTCGTAGCGCTGCTCTCTGGCAGCGTGCAGCTTGCACTTGGCGAGTTGCTACATGGGATATTTTCCGGCAATGCCACTGCGCAAGAACAAGATGCATTAAAGATCATTGGTCAGATCCGCCTTCCACGAGTGGTGGGCGCCATTGTGATTGGCGCAGCGCTCGGAATTGCGGGCTCGTTAATGCAGGGGCTCTTCATCAACCCTTTGGCGGACCCAGCATTTATTGGTATATCTGCAGGCGGCGTCCTGCTCTCCATTATTTCTACGTCAATGGGTGTTGCCTCATACGGGTCACTCCCGAATATTGCGGTAGCAACGCTTGGCGCCTTAGCGGCTGCTCGGCTTATCCCGAAGCGACTGGCGCCACTGCCATTTATTTTGGTGGGCTTCGGTCTTGGATCATTGTGGAGCGCCTCGAGTTCATTGATTTCCGCGATGCAGGGACGCACGAGCGGTCCAGGAACATCTCTCTGGGCGATGGGCTCACTTTCGCTGATGACGTGGCCAGCCCTGCTTCGACTTCTCCCATTCCTCGTTCTAGGCACGATTCTTGCGTGGGTGATCTCTGGCAACGTAGATCGCTTGGCGCTCGGTAATCGAATAGCAACTTTCATGGGTGTGCGGACGGGGCGTGTGAAGTGGCTTGGACTAGTAGCAGGTGCACTCTTGGTGGGAAGTAGCGCCGCGCTCTCTGGAGTGATGACCTTCGTGGGTCTCGTGGTGCCTAACGTACTCAGACCACTGGTGGGTGCGCGCCTTCGCATACTGATGCCGGCATCCGCACTTGGTGGTGCGCTCCTGCTCTTGGCCGCCGATACGCTCTCGCGTTCGATGCTCTCCTCGGGTGAAGTTTCCCTCACACTCCTGTTGGCAATTATCGGCAGCCCAGTCTTAGTGCTCATCTTATTGAGGGAGAAGTCTTCCTCATGATCAAGTGCAGCGCACTTTCAATCACCCGTGGTGGGCGTACGCTCTTTAACGACTTCACGTATGAATTCTCGGCTGGTATTTATGTAATCAAAGGTGCGAATGGGTCGGGGAAGAGCACGTTTTTGCTTTCTCTCTTAGGAGAAGTTCCACTCGGTGCTGGCAGTATCTCAATTGATGGACGCGAACTGAGTGGGCTCTCGGAGCAGGATCGCAGCGCTACATACTCTTGGTATGAAGATCAAGAAATCTCTTTTAACTTCACCGCTACAGATGTACTTGGCTGGGGTGGTTGGAGCGTCGGCATGGCTGATGAATTGCGTGCCGAAGATTTGCTAGATCGACAATGGAGGAAACTCAGCCGCGGCGAGCGCACACGTATTCTCCTCACTAGCGTGCTCGCAAGGGAGTCTGCGCACATTCTCTTAGATGAACCTGCTGCTGGGCTTGATGATGCAATGGTGGCATTTCTTGCTTCAAAGCTCGCATCAAAGGCAAGTGTGGGGGCGACAATCATTATCTCTGAACACGACAATCGATTGATGAACGCACTTCATGCTCACGAACTCACCATTCGCGAGGGTCGACTTACTGAGTAACGCCCTGTACGCGGGGGAGAATTGGGTAGAAACTCTCCCAGGTATCAATTTCGCAACCGTTGACTCGTGAAAACTTACGGCTCACTTTCTTGCCGAGCCATGTACCAGTAATCACTGCGGTTTGATCGCCTCCGTAGATTTCGCTACACATCTGGTCTGCTGGTGGCTTAGCAAAGGGAACCTTCAAGGAAGTTAACTTCTTGCAAGCCACAGCAACTCCAGGAAAGGTTCCACTATTTGGTTTGCAATTGAGAGTCCAGGTGACCTTGGGGGAATCGGACGACTCTTGGTAGACAATCTTTAGTTTGCTCACGGTGGTGGCAGCGGAAGCAGTTTGTGAAGTGCACGTGAGGAGGCTAAAGGCGAATAAAATTGCGAAGGTGACTCGAAGAGGATTCATATATCTAGCCTACTTCTTCTTGTACCCGGCCGGACAGGTGGGGTTTGCGCCCACAACTTTCTTAGTGGTCTTTCCCTTGACGCAAGTGATGATGATCGTCTTCGACTTGTTTGGGTTCGCAGGTGCTGCAGGCGTACTTGCTTTTGGTGCGGGAGTGACTGAAGCAGGAGTGACTGAAGTGGGTACCACTGCTTTCTCTTGGGTAAGTTTGATGCGAATCGTGGGTTGCGAGAAGGTGAAGTTATAGGCGCCGAGCGTGAACCAGCCATCCTTCTCGTTTTGAATCACTGTCGTGACATTTTGATTAGATCCGTCGGCTGACACCACCACTACTTCTGCGCGAATAGGTGCTTTTGTGAAGTTATAAAGACAACGAGCAGTCTCCGATCGCATTGCAAGATCGTAAGTACCTTTAAAGACATCGCCATTAGCGGTCGTGTGTAATCCGGCCACCTTGTAAATGAGTGCACCATCTTTGAGTTCCGGTGGGCCGGGAGAGTAAATCATGGAATTGGTCGTCACAATCCCAAGGAGTTGAGTCGTGCTAGCAAAGCACCCACCGCCGGTACTCACCAAGCCGTTCCCGGTAGCACCAGATGAAATGAGCCACCGCGCTCCTTGGCTAGGGATGGGTTTGAGGAATTGTTCGTACGTCGTAAATCCTCGAAAACCGCCAGCGCTACTTTCGCTTCCCCAGCTGCTATTCGGATCGGCTAAAGACTTTTCGTAATATCCATCTCCTGGTGCGTAGTTCAATTTTTGCCACGCCTCAACAAGCGGGTATTTAGAGACGTCGGCTTTGGGAACAAACCCCAAAGCGGCTGGCACATCTACTGGTCGCCCTTCGATACGGATCGTATTGTTAGAAGAATCGATAGGCGTGACCGAAACATTCACTTCTTTCATTCGGCCAAAGAGCCAACCCGTAAGGTCATTGTTCATGCGAAGCGTGACAGCTGCAGTTGAATTCTCTGCAAAAGCGGAGATCTGTGCGCAAAGCGCTAATTCATGCCAGAGACATTTCTGATTCTGTATGTAGGGCCCAGAGGCGCCACTCTTTTCGGCAATTTGATAGTTGTACTTCCCCATATGGGGCCCCACCTTCTGTGGGACTTCGCGAACCTCCAGCACATTTCCGTATCCCGGAGTCATCACCACCGGTATAACGCTGGCGCTAAAACTGACAAGTCGCAGTTTTCCAGCCTCTTGAATTCCGGGTACTTTGAGCATTTGTTGATATTGAGCACGCACCACGACGCCGTATGTGTCACTCCCGCCCGCATGTGTGACCAATGGTGCTTTCCAAAGGGCAACAGATCCACCGGCAGGCAATCCAGTTGAAGGATCCGCCAAGGTAGGGGCGGTGTTGATCACATGGTCCACACTGGCCTTCACGAACGGTCCGTCCTTCGCACTTACTTCTACGCCTTGAACGCACATGCGACTAGCGGTATCCGCACATGGTGGGAGCATGAGTTCTGCGATGAACGAGTACATGCCTTCACAATGTGGATCTGATACTGAGGCGCAGACACGATTTTCGCTATCTAATAACTTGCCATTATATAAAGGTGGGACGCCGGCAACTGTTGAAGAGATCGTTTGGAAACCACCAGTGAGTGGTTCATCAACCAGGAGTCCGAAGGAGGGAACACTCGGTGGTACCACGTCGTAGGCGCCTGATGGAAGCGCTGATGTAGCGACCAAGGCGCTACTGAGAAGTGCCGTAAGTGCGACCCTGCGAAGCAACTTCATGTAAATATTCTAACTTGAAGAGGTGGCCAAACCTAGACGACTGCGATGTGTTTGGAATTAGGCGGGGGTAACCCCGTTTAATTGAAGGCTTGAATGTTACTTGAAGGCTTGAATGCCGGTGAGGGCGCGGCCGATGGTGAGCAAGTGCACCTCGCTGGTTCCCTCGTAGGTAAGCACTGATTCCAAGTTGTTTGCGTGACGCATGACGGGGTACTCGAGGGTGACACCGTTTGCAGCCAGAATAGTGCGAGAAGTGCGTGCCACTTCGATCGCCATCCGCACGTTATTGAGTTTGCCGAGGCTGACCTGATCAGGATGCAACTTCTCTTCGTCTTTCAACCGACCAAGGTGCATGGCGAGTAAGAAACCCTTTTGAACTTCGAGGGCCATATTTGCAAGTTTTTCTTGGGTGAGTTGGAATGCAGCGATGGGGCGATCGAATTGAATGCGAGAGAGCGCGTAATCGGTGGCTACTTGCAGGCAGTCGCGGGCCGCGCCCACGGTTCCATAAAGGATTCCGAAACGAGCTTCGTTAAGCGATGACATAGGACCTTTGAGCCCAACTACACCAGGGAGTACGGCATCTTCTGGGAGACGAAGGTCGGTGAATATTAATTCACCGGTAACAGATGCGCGGAGCGAAAGTTTCTTGTGAATGACGTTGGCTTGGAAGCCTTTGGTCTTGGTGGGCACCACGAAACCACGAATTCCATCTTCGGTTTGCGCCCACACAACTGCTACGTCTGCGATGGGTCCGTTGGTGATCCACATCTTCGAACCGTTAAGCACCCAATCTTTACCATCACGCTTTGCATGAGTGATCATTCCAGCAGGGTTTGAACCATAGTCTGCTTCAGAAAGACCGAAGCAACCGATGAATTCGCCGCTCGCCATTCCTGGGAGCCATTGTTGCTTCTGTTCTTCTGATCCAAACTTCCAGATAGCAAACATCGCGAGTGAACCTTGCACACTGACCAGTGATCGGAGTCCGGAGTCGCCAGCCTCTAATTCCATGCAGGCAAGGCCGTAGGCGGTTGCCGAGGTGCCGGCGCATCCGTAACCCTCGAGGTGCATACCGAGTAAGCCCAGCTTTCCGAATTCTTTGGCGAGCTCTCGAGCAGGTAGATCGCCCTTCTCGTACCAGTCGGCGACGAATGGGCGCACTTTGTCATCTACCACTTTGCGAACGGTGTCGCGGATGTCGCGCTCTTCGTCGCTGAGGAGATGATCGATTGAAAGGAGGTCTAAGGCGCTCTTCGGATCCATACGTGGAGTCTACTAATGGCCGAGCAGGGGAGCCATCGCACGCGCAATGAGGCTCTCCTTATGGGTGAGACGCTCCTCACGATCAGCCCATGTCATCACTTTGAGACCGGCATTAATCGCCAGCCAGCGAACTGGTTCGGCTTCCCATTGAGGGCTTTGATGGTTGGCCCAGGGGAGACGGGTAAATTCGCTCTCTTTCCCGGAAATAAGGTCGGCGAGGGTGCGCCCGGCGACATATGAACTGGTGACGCCATCGCCCACGTAACCACCTGCGCGCGCATAACCATTTGTCTCATTGAAAGAAACCGTGGGGTGCCAATCGCGGGAGATCCCCAAAGGCCCTCCCCAGGCATGGGTGAAATTGACATCACGCAAGAGTGGAAACCACGAACGCGCCAATTCACGTAAGTGTCCATGAACAACTGGATCTCGATCTTGTTCTGGAGAGATCTTTGAATTGAAGAAGTAAGGAGCGCCTCGCCCGCCGATAGCGATGCGATTATCTGCAGTGCGTTGCGCATAGGTAATGAGATGAGAAGCTTCAGTGAGAGTTTCGTTTCCGCTCCAACCAATCTCGTTCCATATTTCTGGTGAGAGTGGTTCGGTTGCGGTCATGAGCGAGTAGACCGGGACAACGCTGCGGTTGGATCGCGTTGGTGAATTAATAGAGGGCAAGAATCCCTCGGTGGCTTCTACGATATGTGTGGCATGTACTCGGCGAATGATGCCCAGGTGTCGCACCTTCACGATGCCCTTCTTGGCCACTGAAGATGCTCCTGGGCGCAAGGAGAGAACTTCGCTCTCTTCATAGATTTTTACACCAGCACGTTCCACTGCTGATGCAAGGCCACGCACAGCCTTCGCTGGATGAATGCGCGCGCACTCGCGAATAAAGAGTCCACCTACGGCGCCAGAGAAGTTTATTCGGTCCTTCACCTGATCTCGCGAGAGGCGAACTGCGCCTTCGCCAGCATGCTCGGCGGCCAGGAATTCTGCTTCCACACGCTTCATTTGTACTTTGGTGCGCGCCACCGTGATATTTCCACCGTATGAATAACCCGCATCGATACCGTGACGAGCAAGCTCTGCGCCTAATTCAGGCACGCTTCGTCGCCAGACTTCACGCACATTCCGTGCGCGTTCCTCGCCGACTTCAATTACCAAGCGATCGAAGGCCACTGGATAAAGAGCTGATGCCCAGCCACCATTGCGGCCGCTGGCACCAAAGCCTACGAACTCTTTTTCCAGCACCACGATTTTGGCGCCCGGCATCTCTTGGCGGAGAAAGTGTGCGGCCCAGAGCCCAGTGAATCCGCCACCCACGATCGCGATGTCCACATCGAGATCGTCAGTAATGCCTGCTCGATGTTGTAGCGGAGCATCAAGACTTTCGAGCCAGAGGTTCATCAGGTGCGTCCGTGTGTCCACTCCGCGATGTAACCGGGCACCGGAATTCCTGGCTTGAGGTCTGCCGCGTCGCGTGGTGTACCGAAGGTATGTTGAATGGGAATGACGCCAGCCCACAGTGGTGAATCCATATCCTCCGGAAGATCGCCTGGATCTAAATTAGAGATCTTGACACTTGCTTCATCGAGCGAGAGGGCCACTAATGTCGTGGCCTTCAACTCCTTCTTGGTGCTCTTTCGAACTTCAAGTTCTCGACCAGGCATAAATGCTTTAACGATGAGATCGAAGGCTGCCATTTTTTCGTCGCCGTGCAGCTCTACAGCTTCGCCGAGCACCATTACGCACCGGTAGTGCATCGATGATTCAAATGCGGAGCGGGACATTACTAAACCGTCCATGATGGTGATGGTGGCACAGCATGGTTTACCATCCGCTAGCTTCTTAAAGAGACGAGAGGCAGCGGAACCGTGAAGCAAAAGTCGGTCACCGTCACGTGCGAAACCCACGGGCAACGCGTATGGCTGCTTGTCATCGACAATGGCCACATGCGCCACTAAGCCCGTATCAAGAATCTGATTCATGATCTCGCGATCGTTGACCGCCTTCTTGGGAAGGCGGCGAATCTGGGTGCGCTTGCTCAAATGACCTTCATTGCTTCTACGAGTGCCCCACGCAAAATCTGTTCGATCTCATCGAAATGAGATTGATCGCAGATGAGTGGGGGAGCGAGCTGAATAACTGGGTCGCCACGATCATCGGTGCGGCAGTAGAGCCCGCCGTCGTAGAGTGCAGTCGAGAGGAAGCCGCGAAGTAAGCGCTCGCTCTCCTCGGCGGTGAAGGTTTCACGCGTCTTCTTGTCGCGCACCAACTCGATTCCGTAGAAGTATCCTGCGCCGCGAACTTCGCCGACGATGTCGAGGTCGTATAGCTTCTCGAGAGTCTTCTTGAAAGCGTTTTCATTGTTCAGTACGTGCTCGTTGATGTTTTCTCTCTCCATGAGATCGATGTTGGCAAGGGCAACTGCCGCACCCATGGGGTGTCCACCCCAGGTGAAACCGTGGAGGAAAGAGTTTGTTCCCTGACTAAAAGGTTCATAGAGACGTTCGTTGACAATCATGGCGCCCATAGGTGCATAGCCTGAAGTCATTCCTTTGGCGCAGGTGATGATGTCGGGCACGATGTCGTAGCGGTTGCTGGCAAACCAATCACCGATACGACCAAAGCCGGTGATGACTTCGTCGCAGACCATGATGACGTCGTACTTGTCGCAAATCTCGCGAACGCGTTTGAGGTACCCGGGGGGAGGCGGGAAGCAACCACCGGAGTTTTGTACCGGTTCTACGAAAACTGCTGCCACCGTATCGGGGCCTTCCATGAGAATGGCTTCTTCGATACGTGAAGATGCCCATTCGCTAAACGCGTGAATATCGTTTTGTAGGTATTCAGGTGCACGGTAGAAGTTTGTGTTGGGAACCTTGTGGGCGCCGGGTACAAGTGGCTCAAACCATTGCTTGGCAGCGGGGATGCCGGTGATGGAGAGCGCTCCTTGTGTGGTGCCGTGATAGGCAATAGAACGCGAGATGACTTTGTGCTTGAGCGGTTTGCCGGTCATCTTGAAATATTGCTTTACAAGTTTGAAGGCGCTTTCTACTGCTTCGCCGCCAGCAGTCGTGAAGAAGACGCGGTCCAAACCTTGAGGTGTCAGACTTGCCAGTTTCTCGGCTAGTTCGATCGCTGGAGGATTGCCGTAACCCCAAATAGGGAAGTGTGCCAGCTTCATCATTTGCTTGTATGCAGCGGCAGCTATTTCCTCGCGGCCATGGCCCATCTGCACGGTGAAGAGTCCAGAGAGACCATCGAGGTAGCGTCGGCCACGATCATCAAAGATGTACGCGCCTTCGCCGCGCACGATGATCGGAACTGAAGCGCCCTCGTGGTAACTCCCCATGCGAGAGAAATACATCCACATATGTTCGGTCGCGCGTTTAGAAAGATTGTCGTCGAAATGTTCGACCACATCCTGTGGTGAGATACTCATCTTGTCCCCCAGTTGTATAACTGCTTTTGTAGTTTCAAATAAACGAAGCTCTCGGTTGAGCGCACCGTCTTAATGGTTCTGAATCGCTGAAGTAGCTCGAGTAGATGATCGTCATCTTCACAAATCACTTCAGCGAGCAAATCAAATGACCCGGCGGTGACAACTACATAGTCAACTTCCGGGAAAGTTGCGAGCTGGTCAGCAACTTCTTGCAGGTCGCCTTCTACTTTGATGCCGATCATGGCCATGCGGTTGAAGCCAACGACGAGTGGATCCGTCACTGCGACGATCTGCATCACACCTGAATCGATGAGGCGCTGCACCCTTTGACGTACTGCTGCTTCAGATAGCCCTACGGCAAGTCCAATCGCGGCGTAGGACTTACGGCCATCGCTTTGGAGCTGCTCGATGATCGACTTGGAGATGTCATCGAGGGCCACCCTGGTCGGACGCGCCTTGGTGAAGGCAAGACCACGCGGAACGCTGGAGGCTGACATGCCCCGAGAATGCCCGACTTTAGGTCAAATAGCAAAAGAATCCGTAGCGAAAACGCTAATTATCTACGGATTCCTCACTTTTGAGCCTGGGGTGGTGTCCAAAAGGTCCATTTCCGCGTACTCTCACGCTTACGCACTCAGAAGGAGATCCATGAAGAAGCTTCAGAATTTCGTCAACGGCGTCGCTTTAGACAGTAAGTCTGGCAAAGTCAGCGAGCTCATCAGTCCAGTCACGGGGAAGCCGTATGCCACTGCGCCGATATCGAATGCAGCAGATGTAGACCACGCCATCAACGCAGCCTCGATCGCTTTTGAATCCTGGCGCGATTCCACCCCTGCCGAGCGCCAGAAGGCTCTTCTGAAGATTGCTGATGCGTTTGAATCACGGGCAGAGGAAATGATTGCAATAGAAAGTGAGAACACCGGCAAGCCGCTGGCGATCACCATGTCAGAAGAGATGCCCGCGATGCTTGATCAAATCCGCTTCTTTGCTGGCGCCGCTCGCGTTCTCGAAGGACGTAGCGCTGGTGAGTACATGCGCGGTCACACTTCAATTATCCGTCGGGAACCCATTGGTGTCTGTGCGCAAGTAACGCCATGGAATTACCCAATGATGATGGCCGTATGGAAGTGGGCGCCAGCAATTGCGGCAGGCAACACTGTTGTATTGAAGCCAAGTGATACCACTCCGGCATCTACTGTCTGGATGGCAAACGTGATGGCTGAGTTCTTGCCTCCCGGTGTCTTTAACGTAGTTTGTGGTGACCGTGACAGCGGGCGCTCGCTAGTCGAGCATAAGATTCCACAGATGGTTTCTATCACCGGCTCCATCCGCGCAGGTATGGAAGTTGCTGGTTCGGCAGCGAAAGATGTGAAGCGCGTCCATCTCGAGTTGGGTGGAAAAGCACCAGTTGTGATTTTCAACGACGCCAACCTCGAAGCTGCTGCTGAAGGAGTGGCCATCGGTGGTTACTTCAATGCTGGTCAAGATTGCACCGCTGCCACACGTGTAATGGTCGAAGCGGGTGCATACAAAGACTTCGTGGCACTTCTTGCAGAGAAGGTTAAGGAGATTGCCACCACTGGTGCTCCAGATGAAGACATTCTTTACGGCCCGCTCAATAACGAGAATCAATTAGCGCGCGTGAAGGGATTCTTGGAGCGTGTACCTTCCCATGCCAACGTCGTTACCGGTGGGCATCAACTGGACCGTGCTGGCTATTTCCACGAAGCCACGATCGTTGCTGATTTGCAACAGAAGGACGAAATGATTCAAGACGAAATCTTTGGACCTGTCGTTACCGTCCAAAAGTTTAAAGATGAGGCAGAGGCACTCAACTTCTCTAACGATGTGAAGTACGGCTTAGCTTCAAGTGTATGGACTAAAGACAATGGCACTGCAATGCGCATGTCACGAGGCCTCGACTTTGGTGTTGTTTGGGTGAACACCCACATTCCGATCGTGGCAGAAATGCCGCACGGTGGTTTCAAGCATTCTGGATACGGCAAAGATCTCTCGATGTACGGTTTCGAGGATTACACCCGCATCAAGCACGTGATGATCAACATCGGCGAGTGACACCTTCCTATCACCACTCCAGAAGAGGTTGATGTATGTTCGTAGAGTGTGGCTTGGTTAAAGAACTCGATCTCGCATCTGGAGCGTTAACGGAAAATGTGAACTTTCAGAAACACTTCGGAAGGTATGGGATTTTTGGCTCTGAATGATTAGGCTCCGTACTATCACGCTGGATCGACTGAGGAGTAGACATGTCAGAAGAGAAGAACCTGCCACCTGTTGAGTCGCTGACACCCGAGATGCGTAAAGTCATCTCAAGTCAGGTCACTAGACGTGGCGTTATCGCAGGCGCTGGAGCCGTCGGACTGGCTGCATTCTTGGCTGCTTGCGGTACCAAGGGCACTGCTGACACCAAGGGTTCTGCTGCACCTGCTTCAGCTGATCAGTCTGACTCGGATAAGTCGCTGAACGTCTCCAACTGGCCGCTCTATGTCGATGTCGATGAAAACGATGAATCGATTCGTCCTTCTGTGATCGCATTTACTGCCGCCACTGGAATCAAGGTTGCCTACACAGAAGATGTCAGTGATAACAATGTTTTCTTTGGCAAGGTTCGTAATCAACTCGCCGCTGGTCAAGATACGGGTCGCGACATCATGGTGCTTACCGACTGGATGGCCGCCAAGATGATTCGCTTGGGCTGGGTTCAGAAATTCGATAAGGCAAATGTTCCCAATGTTGAAGCGCATCTCCGTGCAGCTCTGAAAACACCGTCGTGGGATCCCACTCGCGATTACTCTGCGCCATGGCAATCAGGTTTCGGTGGTATCGCCTACAACGGCGATGTGACTAAGCCAGTAATGACTATTGATGAACTTTTCACGCGTCCTGATCTCAAGGGTAAGGTCACATGCCTCTCTGAAATGCGCGACACCATGGGTCTTGTATTGCTTTCAATGGGTAAGGATCCTGCGGTCTTTAACCAAGCTGATTTTGATGCCGCCATTGAAAAGATTCAGAAGGCCGTAGATTCCGGCCAGATTCGAAAGTTCACGGGTAATGAGTACGCACCTGACCTAGCAAAGGGCAATATTGCTGCATGCGTGGCATGGTCTGGTGATGTCATCCAACTTCAAGCGAAGAACGACAAGATCAAATATGTCATTCCAGATGCTGGTGCGATGCTCTGGTCGGACAATATGGAGATTCCAAACAACGCCAAGCATAAGAAAAACGCTGAGGCTTGGATCAATTATTACTACGATCCCAAGGTGGCCGCGCAAGTTGCTGCATATGTGAATTACATCTGCCCAGTTGATGGAGCGCAAGAAGAGGCAGCCAAGATCGATCCTGCTCTTGCGAACAACCCGTTGATCTTCCCAGATGCAGCCACACTCGCTAAGGCGCATATCTTTGCTGGCCTCGACGAAGCTACCGAGAAGAAGTGTCAAGATGCGTTCGCAAAGGTAATGGGCGGTTGATGGATCAGATCGCCGGCGATCTTCGCCTCGTCTCGTTACGTAAAGAGTTCGGTGATTTCGTTGCAGTCGATGACATCGACATTCTGATCCCTAAAGGCTCGTTCTTTGCTCTCCTCGGGCCATCGGGGTGTGGCAAGACCACCACCCTTCGCATGGTGGCTGGTCTGGAACTTCCCACTGCTGGGCAGATTCTGATCGGCGATCACGATATTGCTTCACTGAAGCCATATAACCGTCCAGTAAATACCGTCTTTCAGTCGTATGCACTCTTCCCACATCTTGATATCTATGAAAACGTGGCTTTCGGTTTGCGCCGCCGTGGAGTCAAGGATGTGGCCACGCAGGTTGAGGCGATGCTCTCACTCGTAGAACTTGATGCCTTTGCTCGGCGTAAGCCATCGCAACTCTCTGGCGGTCAACAACAACGAGTGGCGCTCGCACGCGCACTGATAAACCGTCCCGAGGTGCTTCTCCTTGACGAGCCACTCGGCGCACTCGATCTTAAGCTTCGTCGCCAGATGCAACTGGAACTTAAGCGCATTCAGACTGAAGTGGGTATCACCTTCGTTCATGTAACCCACGATCAGGAAGAAGCCATGACCATGGCCGACACTATTGCGGTGATGAATCAAGGCAAGGTTGAACAACTCGGTAGCCCAATGGATCTTTACGAAAACCCTAAGACCACCTTTGTGGCCAACTTCCTTGGACAATCAAATTTGCTGACGGGTGAAGTGATGGATCGTGGAGACTTTGTAGGCGTAAAGGTCTGGGGTAATCACATCAAAATTCCGGCAAGCCGAGTAGCAACTACAAATGCCAAAGTATGGGTGGGCGTCCGACCTGAGAAGATCTACATTTCGGCGGAGTCAAATCATGCGCACGATCATTTAGGTAATCAACTAATAGGCACGGTTTTAGAACGTTCATACATTGGCGTATCAACTCAGTTCATTGTTGAGATTCCAGGATTTCTACACGATGAAAAGATCATGGTTTTCGAACAGAACGTCGATGCATCCGAGGTAATGGCCGGGGATCAGGTTCGCATTTCTTGGGATCCAGCACATACCTTTGCACTTGACGCTAAGCAAGATGCTTATGCTGGCGATGTCCTCGCCGAAGCGGAGTAAATCCGGTGACCAGTAAGAAGTGGGTCCCGTACCTACTCCTGGCTCCGGGTGCGCTCTGGTTAGCAATCTTCTTTTTAACCCCGATGTTTAATCTGGGCGCCACCAGCTTGTACGATCCCAGCGGTTCACTCGAGTCCGGCTACGTCATGAACGGCCACGTAGGAAACTACGCCGATGCATTGAGTGAGTATTGGCCGCAATTTCTTCGATCATTCACTTTTGCTGCGATTGCCACGGTGTTAGCGCTCGTAATTGCATACCCACTGGCTTACGCGATCGCCCTTAAAGCGGGGAAGTGGAAGAACATTCTCTTAGTACTAGTTATTGCTCCGTTCTTCACATCGTTCCTATTGCGCACTCTTGCATGGACGGCGATTCTCGGAGATAACTCAAGCTTTGTGCACTTCTTGCAGAATATTCATATCTTGCCTGAAGGCGGCAGAATTTTGGCTACGCCATTTGCTGTTGTGATGGGCCTTACCTATAACTTCTTGCCGTTCATGACGCTTCCGCTCTTCACCAGTTTGGAAAAAGTGGATTCTCGTCTCATCGAAGCTGCGGGGGATCTTTACTCGAAGCCCTTTACTGGTTTTCGTCGTGTAGTGCTGCCTCTTTCTATGCCTGGCGTGGTGGCGGGAACGTTACTCACCTTCATCCCGGCATCGGGTGATTACATCAACGCTCAACTTCTTGGTGGCATCAAGAACACCACCATGATCGGTAACGTGATCGATCGTGCATTCTTGGAACGTGGCGCTTACCCCACTGCGGCGGCGCTCTCTTTCGTTCTCATGGCAGCAATCGTCATCCTGGTTGCGAGTTACGTGAAGCGCGCCGGCACAGATGAGTTGGTGTAGCGATGACTTGGATTCGCAAGAACATCATCATGATTGTTGGCCTCTTGGTGCTCTTCTATATGTTCATCCCAGTCTTCGTGGTCATTGCGCTCTCTTTTAACGAACCTAAGTCGCGCCTTACTTACACTTTCGACAAGTTCACATTCGATAACTGGTTACATCCATGTTCAGGCGCTGAAGCGATGTGTCCTTCAGTAATGGTGAGCCTCAAGATCGGCTTGCTCTCTACTCTCGGAGCTACCATCCTCGGAACACTGATGGCCTATGCACTGATGCGCTATCGCTTCCGTGGAAAAGGGGTAGCAAACGTCCTGCTCTTTTTGCCGATGGCATCTCCAGAGGTAGTTATGGGTTCGTCACTCCTGACGCTCTTCGTTTCAGCAAGTTTCCCTCTGGGATTCTGGACGATCTTGATCGCGCACATTATGTTCTGTCTCTCCTTCGTGGTGGTCACCGTCAAGGCTCGGCTTGCAGGTATGGATCCACGTCTTGAACAAGCTGCCATGGATCTTTATGCGAACGAATGGCAGACATTCAGACGCATCACGTTGCCGCTGCTGGCCCCCGGTATCGCGAGTGCTGCATTGCTCTCGTTCTCGCTCTCTTTTGATGACTTCATCGTGACCAACTTCAACTCTGGCTCCACGGTGACTTTCCCCATGTTTGTCTGGGGTTCGGCTCAGCGCGGCATCCCACCCCAAGTGAACGTGATTGGTGCGGCGGTATTCCTTATTGCGCTGGCTATCGTGGTGTTGGGCCAGATCATTGGCGCCCGCAAGCGGAAGGCGCTAGCTGCCTAAACTGGGTTAGAATGGCTCCACAGTCTCAGTCAGGAGTTCTCATGTCCGGTGGTCCTTCATTACCCCAAGAGCGCAAACTCGTTACCGCCATTCCAGGGCCAAAGTCGGCAGAGCTTCTCAAGCGGCGTAGCGCTGCGGTCAGCGCTGGACTCGGTGTCGGCATGCCGGTCTTTGTGACCGCGGCCGGCGGCGGCGTCATTCAAGATGTAGACGGCAACTCCATCATCGATATGGGTGCTGGTATTGCGGTAGTGAACGTGGGTAACTCGGCAGATAAAGTTGTAGAGAATGTTCAGGCACAAGTTGCCGCATTTACACACACCTGTTTCATGGTTGCTCCCTACATGGGTTACGTCGAAGTCTGTGAGCACCTCAATCGCCTTACCCCAGGTGATCACGAGAAGAAGAGCGCACTCTTTAACTCCGGCGCAGAGGCACTTGAGAATGCAGTGAAGATTGCGCGTGTTTATACGAAGCGTCAAGCTGTCATTGTCTTCGAGCATGGCTACCACGGTCGCACCAACCTCACCATGGCGATGACCGCAAAGAACATGCCCTACAAGCAAGGTTTCGGACCTTTCGCCTCTGAGATATATCGCATGCCGATGGCCTATCCATACCGTTGGATGACGGGTGAAGAGAATTGTGCTGCCGAAGCGCTCGAAGAGTTCATTCATAAAGTCGAAAAGGAACTTGGTCCAGAGAACGTGGCCGCCATCGTGATTGAACCCATTCAAGGCGAAGGTGGCTTCATCGTTCCGCCGAAGGGTTTCCTCCCCGGCTTAGCAGCGTTTGCAAAGAAGCACGGAATTGTTTTTGTTGCTGATGAAGTACAAACGGGCTTTGCTCGTACAGGTCAAATGTTCGCGTGTGAAGATGAAGGTGTTGTGCCCGACCTCATCACCACAGCGAAGGGCATTGCAGGTGGTCTGCCACTCTCTGCCGTTACTGGTCGCGCAGAAATTATGGATAGCGTGCACGTTGGTGGACTCGGCGGAACATACGGCGGATCTCCGATCGCCTGTGCCGCTGCATTGGGCGCCATTGAAACTATTGAAGAGCACGATTTGGTCAGCCAGGCACGTGTGCTCGGCGAGATCATGACTTCCTCCCTACTTGAGATGCAGGCAAAGCATCCAGTGATTGGTGATGTTCGTGGTCGCGGCGCCATGGTAGCTATCGAATTGGTGAAGCCAGGAACCAAGGATCCAAATCCAGATGCAGTTGCGCAGATTGTGAAGTACTGCACCGCGGAAGGTGTTCTCTTGCTCTCTGCGGGTACGTACGGAAACGTACTTCGCTTCCTTCCACCACTCGTGATGCCGGAGCACTTGCTTCGAGAAGCGCTGGAAATAATCGAGAAGGCAATCGCCTCGCTCGTCTAGTGAGTTAATT
>CAFBMD010000001.1_pt1 | contig 55831 bp, 46 predicted proteins | sample 7268561 | NCBI WGS metagenome assembly CAFBMD01 (sample SAMEA6814049, study PRJEB35770) | freshwater metagenome | biome: Freshwater; feature: Freshwater reservoir; material: water | place: Czech Republic | collected 2017-05-23 | depth 30m m | reverse complement strand
GCGATGACTTGCTACAAAACCCTTGCCATTATCGGTAACAGTTACCACGCAGTAAGTTTTGTTGGTGGAAAGAAGTAGCGAGATATCTGTCGCTCCGGCATGACGAATAGCGTTAGTAATCAGTTCCCGGATTACCGGAATAATATGAGCAGCAAGCTCAGGACTCACTAAGACATTTACTGGGCCTTCAAATTCGCAACGTATCTGGAAACCTGCACTTGAGTGAAGCGCATCTACCTCTCTCATGACTTGTGATCGAATATCCAAGAGCGGCAAAGCTGCTTGAAGCTCGAAAATAGTATTCCTAATTTGCGAAATTGTATGGTCCAGATTGTCGACGCTCTCTTGAACTCTTTCTGCGTCATCAACTGCCAAACTGCTTCGCTTGCCTAGAGTTTGCAACATCATCCCAGTAGCAAAGAGTCTCTGTATTACCAAATCATGAAGATCTCTTGCGATCCTCTCTCGCTCCGCGAGCACACTCATTTGGCTCTGTGCGAAATGCCCACGGTAACTATCAATGGCGACCCCGGCGGCCGACGCTAAAACAATAACGAGTTGTTCATCTTCTTCAGTGAATTCCTTTCCATTGCGCTTTTGTGTGAGATAGAGGCTTCCATACACCTCATCTCGAATTCTGATAGGTACACCCAAAAAACCAGCCATTGATGGATGACCTTCAGGAAATCCCACCGATGCTGGATGCTCTCGGATTTCCTTTACGCGCAGTGGCTGAGGATGCTCAAGTAGATGACCAAGAAGACCCTTTCCTTCTGGAAAGGAGGCAATCTCGTCGGCACTTTCTTCGCTAATGCCCACGTAGGTAAATTCTTCAAGAGTTCCGTCTAGACCCAACGCTCCGAGAGCGCCGTACATGCAGTCGACAATCAGAACCGCGTTCTCCACGAGACGCCTCAACGAGGTCTTGAGATCCTCTCCTCTCGCCACATCCATCACGGCATCAGAGAGCGCCACTAAGCGATTATCGTCCACGTTCACAGTCCCAGTCTGCCCACAATGGTGACTATTAACTAACTTCTCATCGATGCGGAGGGGCGCACGTAGTACTTCCAGGCTACAAAAGCTCCTACGAGGGCAAAGACTCCTACTCCGACGAAGAAACTCTGTGGAGCTACAAAGGAGAGTAGGACACCAAAGATGAAGGGCCCAAAGGCAGCAATGGCTCCGGTCCATCCAATGACGCCCCCAGCTTGGCGGGGTGGAAAGATCATCGGCATCTGTTTGAACGTGCTCGCATTACCTACGCCAGCAAAGAAGAAGATCGCCATCATGCCCCAAAAGAAGTTCATGAAGTCATCGCTAGTGCCAGGTGAGAGTTGTCCCGACGTATATAACGCAGACCCTGCGATCCCTAGGCCCGAAACGAACGTAAGAATTCCGCCGCCTAGGCGATCGGCAACTGGTCCACTGATTACGCGCGCCGCCGATCCGACCAATGGGCCAAAGAACGCGTACTTAACCGGATCAGGCGCATTTGCAAAGTCACCATAGAGATTCTTAATAAGGAGCCCGAATTGGCCAGCAAGACCAGAGAACGTTCCAAATGTCATCATGTAGAGCAACGTCATTAACCAGGTGTCCTCGTTCCGAAAGATGTCTAGTTGATCTCGTACCCCTCTGGATGTCACCGGAACGCTCTGCAACATCTTCCAAGCCATCAATACAGCAACCAGCACAAATGGCACCCAAATCAAACCAGCATTCTGATACCAAACGTCCTTACTAATTCCTTTGGCTTTATCAACAAAATGCTGAGGGGCTCCTAACGTCGCACCGAACATTGCCGAACCAACAAGAATGGGTGTAAAGAATTGGATAACACTTGCGCCAAAGTTTCCGATTCCTGCCTGCACGCCAAGCGCTAAACCTTGTTTAGATTTTGGAAAGAAATACGAAGTGCTCGGCATGAAGCCGGAGAAGATTCCCCCACCAATGCCAGAGAGAAATGCCAGCAGCATTAATGCGAAGTAGGGAGTTGCCGGAGAGCGAACGGCAAAGGACCATCCAATAAGCGGCAAGAGTAAGAGCGCTGTTGAAAAAGTAACTAGTTTGCGGGTACCCAAGATGGGAGGCAAGAACATCCAGATGAGGCGAAGCCCGCCACCTGCCAAGCCAGGCATAGCGGCCAGCCAGTAAAGCTCCTTCTTGCTGAGGTCGAAGCCAAGGTTATTGAGTTTGGGCGCTAATGCTGAAACTAAAAACCAACTCATGAATCCAAGAGTCAATGCATATGTAGTAATCCATAGAGTTTTCCAAGAGATTCTCGAGTCCCACTGCCCGTCAACATTCGGATCCCATTCCTTAATCCATTCGGACGAGTTCTTTTGATTTCTTTGATCTGTTGAGGACATTTTAGACTCCATTCGTTTGTACTGGGTGGTAATCAATTCGATGCTCTAAATCAGGTGATGCTTGATGGAGCATTTTGACAATGACGAAATGCATCCACAGTATTGCTACAAGAGTGAGCAGAAAGAGCACGATAAAGGTCGACTGCGGCAATCCAGTGAGACCGCGCATAGAGACAAAGAACGGTGGGAGTAAGAATCCGCCAAGTGCCCCGAGAGTCCCCACTAAGCCACCGACAGCCCCCACGTCATGGGGAAAATACTCTGGTATGTGCTTAAAGACTGCAGCTTTTCCTATTCCCATGGAGCATCCCACTACAAAGAGAATTAACGTGAAGGGAAGTACGCCAAGGTGGTAGGGCAACACCGACTTTGCCCCCTCTGGAGTGTTGAGCACTATGTATCCAAATGGTGCCGCCAAGAGGGCGAGCGATACGAGCATCGAAATGAACGTGGCATACATCAGCCGTCGGGCTCCGATTTTGTCGGAGAGATAGCCACCGAGTGGACGTAGTAGTGAGGCAGGGAAGATGAAGAGAGCGGTGAGCAGTGCTGCATCATGAAGGTTTAAACCGTATACCGAAACATAATATTTTGGCATCCATGAGGCAAGCGCAACGTATGCGCCAAAGACAATGACGTAGTAGAAGCTAAAGCGCCACACTTGCATGTACTTCAAAGGTGCAAACATTTCTCGGAGTGGGCGAGAAGGTTGAATATTGATTGAGTCTGCAGGAGTGAGGAACATGATGGCAAAGGCGGTAAGGACTAGTAGCACCGCGTAGAGAGCGGGGACGAAACGCCACCCACCGGGGATAATTCCTCCGATGTAAGAAGTTCCAATAGTGGCGGAAATGACTGCAGGGCCGATAAATTTTGTTGCAGAGGCGCCCACATTCCCAGCGCCAAATACACCTAAGGCAAACCCTTGACGCTCCCTCGGAAACCAATGCGAATTCCAAGCAATACCGACGCTAAATAGATTTCCTGCAAATCCCACAAAAAAAGCAAGAACTAATAGCCAGTGATAATTGAGGGTCATGTGTGCTAATAGATATGAAGGAATCGCAGTCAGAAGCAACATAACTACCGTGACACGCTTTCCGCCAATTCGATCAGCGAGCACGCCAAGTAGAAGTCGCCAGATAGCCCCATTGAGAATGGCAACAGAGGAGAGCCACGCTAATTGAGAATCTGTAAGGCCAAATTCCTTCTGTATCGGAATGCCTAGAACACCAAACATGAGCCAGACTGCGAACATCAACGTAAAAGCAAATGTCGAGAGAGTGAGAACTCGACCAGCCCCGCGTGCCATGATTCCTCCACTTCGTCTTAGTGAATTCAGTTTCTCAAGGCTCGTTCTGCGTCCAATAGGGTCTTAAGTCCCGTCTTCCCTTCGCAGCTCAAGTAGGGTCTTTAGACCCTTATTTCACTGAGTACCTCCCCTAGATAATGAATTCATGATGAGAGCAAAAGTTTCTACCTATGATTTCGAAGACTCACTTGTTAATTTAGGTAGGTTCTTCACCAAAGGTGAAACTTCCTCCGACCTTCGATCGATTACCAAGAGTGGAGGTCGTGAGGGCGATGTCTTCTACCGTGATAGATGGAGCCACGACAAAGTTGTTCGTTCCACACATGGAGTTAATTGCACCGGCTCATGCTCATGGAAGGTCTATGTAAAAGACGGCATCATCACCTGGGAGACACAGCAAACAGATTATCCATCTGTAGGTCCGGACTCCCCCGAGTATGAACCCCGAGGTTGTCCTCGAGGAGCAGCATTCTCTTGGTATACCTATTCACCTACCCGCATCCGATTCCCCTACATTCGTGGTGTTCTTCTCGAGCTCTATCGAGAGGCTAAGCACCGCTTACACGACCCAGTACTTGCTTGGGCTGATGTGGTCGACAACCCTGTTTCGCGTCAGACTTATCATCGCGCCCGAGGTAAAGGTGGCTTAGTGAGAGCTAGCTGGGGCGAGGTAGCCGAAATTATCTCTGCCGCTCATGTGCACACCATTAAGAAATATGGTCCCGATCGAGTCTTTGGCTTCTCCCCCATCCCCGCCATGTCAATGGCATCCCATGCAGCTGGCGCGCGATTCATTTCTCTCCTTGGCGGAGCGATGCTCTCTTTCTACGACTGGTATGCCGATCTCCCGGTTGCCTCTCCTCAAGTATTTGGCGATCAAACTGACGTTCCTGAGTCGGCGGATTGGTTTAACGCTTCCTATCTGATTATGTGGGGCTCGAATGTTCCCGTCACGCGCACCCCCGACGCGCACTTCATGACTGAAGCGCGTTATCGGGGACAGAAGGTGGTGGCCATCAGTCCTGACTATGCAGACAATACGAAGTTTGCAGACGAATGGGTCGCTCCGCATCCAGGAACCGATGGCGCCCTCGGCATGGCAATGGGTCACGTTATTCTGAAAGAATTCTTCATTGAGAAAGAAACACCTAGGTTTACCAACTATGTGAAGAAATATACAGATCTTCCATATCTCGTTTCGTTACGTGAAAAAGATGGTGCATGGATTCCAGATAAATTCTTGGTAGCTTCGGACTTGAGCGATTCCTCTGAAGGTGCAAAATTCAAGACGGTCGTTCTCAATTCTGCTACCGGCGAAACGTATACGCCCAATGGGTCGCTTGGACATCGATATAACGACGAGTCAATGGGTAAGTGGAATCTTGATCTCGAGGGTGTGGACCCGACACTTACTTTGATCAATTCAGCGAACTCCACGGCCTTAAAGGTAGCTATGCCTCGTTTTGATATGGGTCAAGAGGATTCTGAGGGTGGTGGCGTGCTACACCGCGGAGTTCCAACGATTCGCATCGCTGACCGATACGTAACCACAGTCTTTGACCTCATGTTGGCGCAATATGGAGTAGGCCGCGAAGGGCTTCCAGGAGAGTGGCCCACCGATTACACAGATCCTCTTCCATACACACCCGCTTGGCAAGAAACAATTACTAACGTTCCAGCGCAGCAAGTTATTCGAATCGCTCGCGAATTTGCACAAAACGCAGACGAATCTGAAGGCCGTTCGATGATTCTTCTCGGTGCAGGAACTAATCATTGGTTTCACTCAGACACCATGTATCGCACTTTTCTCGCACTCGTCACACTCACCGGATGTCAAGGCGTCAATGGTGGTGGCTGGGCGCACTATGTCGGTCAAGAGAAGTGCCGTCCGGTAACGGGTTGGGCGCAGCTCGCCTTTGGGGCTGATTGGTCTCGTCCAGCTCGCCAGATGATCGGTACTGCCTTTTGGTATGTATCGACTGATCAATGGCGCTATGACGCGCTTAAATCAGAACTTTTGGCGACGCCTCTCGGTGAAGAGCGTTTCGCCGGTATGACCGGTGTCGACATTCTCGCAAAATCTGCGCGGATGGGTTGGATGCCCTCATACCCTTCACTCAATCGAAATTCGCTCGACCTAGTAGATGAAGCACGTGAGTTGAGTATCGAGCCTGCGCAACATGTCGTTAACGAATTGAAGAGTGGCGATCTCAAGTTTGCTATCGAAGACCCCGATGCAGAGGAGAACTGGCCACGAGTCTTAACTGTGTGGCGGGCTAATATTCTTGGCTCATCTAGTAAGGGGAATGAGTACTTCCTCAAGCATTTACTTGGCACCGATAACTCTGTGCGCGCTGAGGAAAACGACGAAGGAAACCGTCCTCGCGATGTGAAGTGGCACGAGAATGCACCAGAGGGCAAGCTGGATTTACTTGTTTCCATCGACTTTAGAATGACGAGCACAGGGCTCTTTGGAGATATTTTGCTCCCAGCCGCTACTTGGTATGAGAAGCATGACCTCTCAAGTACAGATATGCATCCATTCGTTCATGCATTCACACCAGCCATTAAACCTCCATGGGAAACCAAGACTGACTACGACATTTTTCAAATGCTCGGACGAGAAGTTGCTCAACTTTCACATGGCCATTTAGACGAACGTGAAGATCTAGTAGTTGTTCCGCTTATCCATGACACTCCTGATGCGATGGCTAACCCAAGTGGAATTGTGGCTGATTGGAAAGAGGGCCAAATTGAGCCAATTCCAGGGGTGACAATGCCCAAACTCATCGTCGTGAAGCGCGACTATCGCCAAATCGGCGAAAAGATGGGCGCTTTAGGCCCACTTGTTGATCAACTCGGCACCAACACCAAGGGTGTGCCCGTGTCCGTTCTTCCAGAAATTGAATTACTCCGCCACTCAAACGGAGTTATCTCCCATGGAATTGCCGCCGGGCGTCCATCGCTTGCTCGTGACGTAGACGCCTGCGAAACGATTCTGGCGCTCTCTGGAACCACAAATGGCAGGGTGGCAGTCGCAGGGTTCCGAGCATTAGAGCTCCGCACAGGACAGAAGCTCACGGATCTCGCACTTGATAACGAAGGAAAGAGAATTACTTTCGCAGATACCCAGGCAAGACCAGTGCCGGTTATCACTAGCCCCGAGTGGTCTGGTTCAGAACACGGTGGTCGGCGATACACCGCCTTTGCGATCAACGTAGAGCGACTCAAGCCATGGCACACACTTACAGGTCGTCAACATTTCTTTATCGACCACGATTGGATGACCGAACTTGGTGAGCAACTACCAATATTTCGTCCTCCACTGAATATGCATCGAATTTTCGGATCACAAGCAGAGGGTTTGGAGAAGGAAGTGACCGTTCGGTATTTAACACCACATTCAAAGTGGTCAATTCACTCTGAATATCAAGATAACCTCTTCATGCTCTCGCTCTCGCGCGGCGGTCAAGAAATATGGATGAGCGTTGAGGATGCCGATGCTATAGGTGTCGTTGATAACGAGTGGATCGAGGCATACAACCGAAATGGAGTGGTTGTAGCTCGTGCGTGCGTATCCCACCGTATGCCTAAAGGAACAGTCTTCATGTATCACGCTAAGGACCGTGTGGTTGATGTTCCTTTAGCAGAAACCTCTGGAAAGCGCGGCGGAATTCACAACTCGCTTACTCGACTCATCCTCAAGCCAACACATCTCATTGGCGGATATGCACAGCTAACTTTCGCCTTCAACTATCTCGGACCTACCGGGAACCAGCGTGATGAAGTCACCGTAATTCGTCGACGTTCACAAGATGTGGAGTACTAATGAAAGTTATGGCCCAAATGGGCATGGTAATGAATCTGGATAAATGCATCGGATGCCATACCTGCTCGGTGACTTGCAAACAAGCTTGGACTAATCGCACTGGTCTCGAATACGCGTGGTTTAACAATGTCGAGACGCGTCCCGGCCAAGGGTATCCACGCCGATATGAAGATCAAGAGAAAGCCAAGGGTGGCTGGATACGGAATTCACGAGGTCGACTCAAACTTAAGGGAGGCAGCAAGGCTCGGCGCCTACTTTCCATCTTCTCGAATCCAAAGATGCTCAATATTAAGGATTACTACGAGCCATGGACCTACGAGTACGACAATTTGATTACCGCTCCCCTAGGACAACAAACGCCCGTAGCGCGTCCAAAGTCTCTGCTCACCGGAAAGCCAATGAAGATCGAATGGTCGGCAAACTGGGATGATGATCTGGGCGGTGGACCTGCCAATATTGAGAAGGATCCCATCCTTCAAAAACTTGCTGAAGATGTCACCACAAAGGTGAAACTGGCATTTGAACAAACGTTCATGTTCTACCTTCCGCGAATCTGCGAACACTGCCTTAATCCCGCATGCGTAGCTGCCTGCCCGTCAGGAGCAATGTACAAGCGAGAAGAAGATGGCATCGTGCTAGTCGATCAGCAGCAATGCCGAGGTTGGCGGATGTGCGTCTCTGCCTGCCCCTATAAGAAGATTTACTTTAATCACAAAACTGGCAAGGCCGAGAAATGTACGCTCTGCTACCCAAGATTAGAGCTCGGGCTTCCTACGGTCTGTTCCGAGACTTGCGTAGGACGGCTCCGCTACTTAGGCCTCTTTCTCTACGATGCTGACAAAGTTGCCGAAGCCGCCGCAGTAGAAGATGAGAAAGACCTTTACCAAGCGCAATTAGATTTGCTACTCGAACCAAACGACGAAGCTGTCTTGAAAGCTGCACGTGATTCCGGAATTCCAGAAGATTGGCTGATCGCAGCGCAGAACTCTCCCGTCTATAAACTCGCCAAAGTTTATAAAATCGCGCTACCACTTCATCCGGAGTATCGAACAATGCCAATGGTTTGGTACGTGCCTCCACTCTCGCCCATTGTCGATGTGCTTACCGAGACTGGGCATGACGGCGAGGAAGCGGGAAATCTCTTCGGAGCCATCAATGCACTTCGAATTCCATTGGCCTACCTTGCCGAGCTCTTCTCAGCTGGAGATATCGAGGTAGTTGAAAACACCTTGCGTAAATTATCTGCAATGCGCTCCTACATGCGAGATATCAACTTAGGCCGAGAGCCACGGCCCGAGATTCCTGAGGCCGTTGGCATGGATCAAGAATCAATTTATGAAATGTACCGACTCCTAGCTATCGCTAAATATGAGGATCGGTATGTCATACCTGCCGCTCACGCGGAACAAGCCAAGGATCTTGAGAACATGGGGTGCTCACTCGACGACGTTGATCTTGGAGCCAACTCAAACGGACCCTTTGGCCAAGCCTCAGGAAATCCCGTACCGGTAACGATCGAGAATTTCCATATATTGAAAGATAGGCAGACACAATGAGCAAAGAAAAAGCTCGGGCAGTCTGCGCCTTTGCGCTTATCTATCCCGAAGAGAACTTCTTCGTCAAAGCTAATTCGCTCCAAGCCTTGTCGGATGGAATTACTGCAGATCTGCGCACTCCACTACTTGCATTCTTTGATGAAGTAAGTGAGCTAACCCTCCACGAGCTCCAAAAGCATTATGTGGAGACTTTCGATATGCGAAGAAAGTGTTCGCTATTTCTCACCTCTTGGACACACGGTGATACCCGCAATAGAGGGATGGCGCTGCTCTATTTCAAGCAGCTCTATCAGCGTTGTGGATTGACCCTCTCTGACGAGGAGTTGCCCGATCACTTGGCTGTGGTACTTGAGTTCGCTGCTCTTCAAGATCCAGTTGAAGGCGAGCTTCTTCTTGCCGAACATCATGCTGCTCTTACGCTGATTCTGGATGCTCTCACCAAAGCAAATTCCCCCTATCGACATATTCTCGAATGCGTGACAGTCACGCTTCCAACGATCACTGCGGAGATCGAGGAACGCGCAAAGGCCTTGGCTCTCTCCGGTCCCCCGAAAGAATTTGTTGGCCTCAGTGGCGCCGTCTCTATAGCGCTCGAACCTTTTTCATCACGCAAAACATTTGAGGGAGCACATCGGTGAGCTCCCCAAATATCTTGCTTTGGATCGTATTGCCGTACATGGCTTTTGCCTCTTTCGTGTTGGGGCTGGTGTGGCGCTTCAAATATGACAAATTCAACTGGACAACACGATCGTCACAAATTTATGAAGGTAAGTTGCTTCGTATTGCAGGCCCACTCTTTCACTTAGGACTCTTCGCGGTGATTGGTGGACATGTAGTGGGTCTTCTCATTCCCCAAACATTCACCGATAGATTAGGACTCAGCCATGAGGTTTACCATCTTGGCGCAATCACCATGGGTGGCGGAGCTGGCATAGCCACCTTGCTCGGAATCTCACTTCTTATCTATCGACGTCGGACAACGGCCATGGTCTTTGCCGCGACCACTCGAAATGATAAGACAATGTACATTTTTCTTGTCTCTACATTGTTGGCTGGCTCTAGTGCAACACTTTCGAGTGCGGGCATCATTGGCGAGGAACATAATTATCGTGAAACAGTTGGTCCATGGGTGCGTTCAATTCTTACCTTGAACCCCAATGGTGAATCCATGATGGCTAGCCCGCTGGCATTTCGAATCCACGCCGTAGTAGCCATGTCGCTCTTCATAATTTGGCCCTTCACGCGTTTAGTCCACTCTCTCAGCGCGCCCGTGGGCTACCTCTTTAGACCTTCAATCGTCTATCGCTCTCGTGACAATCAATCCACTTCAGGGAGTAGGCAGGCACGACCAGGATGGGAGAAGGTCAAGTATTAGTCTCCCGTGTCGAATCAATAAACATCTTGGCAGCTCGTAAGAGCGTCATCTCGTCAAAGTGTTTGGCTGTCAACATAGCTCCTACCGGCAAACCATCAATCATTCCGGCAGGTACGGAAATTGAGGGATGCCCGGTGAGATCGGTGACGCAACAATTTTGATAGAACGAAAAAGTTTCGCGACCAATATTCTTTGGATTTCCAGACATCTCCACTGCAATTCCAGCAGGAGCAGTGGTAGGGCAGAGTAAAGCGTCGTATTCATCTAAAATTTTGTCGTAGGCATCAGATACTTGCTTGCGCAAGATATTGGCCAAGCGGTAGAAATCTCCTCCAGTCTCTTCGAAGAATAGATTTCCCACAATTGCGATTAATTTTGTAAGGGGGGATGCTGAACTTCCATTACTTGAAAGACCGTGCACGATCTCGCGCTCTACATTCCCTGTGAAGCTGTATCCCTGTCCGAAGAGCGTCGATTTCAATGCAGTAAGCGAGAGGGCTCCGCCTTCCAGCAGGATAGGAAGATAGACATGTTGCGCGAATCGATGCTCGGGAATCGAAATGAGATCTACCGTTGCACCTAAGGCGATCAATTTTTGTGCCTGCATCATTACGAGTTCGGCAGATGCAGCTGATCCGGGAAATTCTGTCTCGCCTTCACGTGTGAGGTCAAAACCTTCAGTAATTAATGCAACTCTTAAGTGAGAAAAAGGTAAGAGTTGGGTTTCACTGAGTGCGCTCTGAAGTCCCTGGATCTCGTTCACGAATGGACGCTGTCGGGGATCGCTCTCGTGGAACGTAACCATCGCTTTCAGAGCGTTGTGAATGGTCTCAATATCCCGAGCGATTGGACCTACGTGATCGATCGAAGGTTCAAGTCCGAGCACTCCCGAGTACGGAATCGCACCAAAAGTAGCCTTCAAGCCGATGACTCCGCAGAGCGATGCGGGGATTCGAATAGAGCCGCCTTGATCGGCGCCTAGAGCTAGATCGACCTCTCCAGTGGCCACTAAAACGGCGCTCCCCGAAGAAGATCCACCCGCCGAATAATTCATTCTCACTGGGTTATGCACTGGTAATGGCTTTGATGTGATTGAACCCCCACTGATGCAGAGATCTTCGCATTGGGATTTGCCCACGATCTCAGCACCATTTTCCAGAAGCGAGGTAACAACGGTTGCGTCCGATTCCGGGATCCAGCCGTCGGTGACATTAGATCCCGCTCGCATGGGGAGGCCCGCTACTGCAATGTTGTCTTTGATAACTACCTTGACCCCGTCGAGAACGCCTTTTGAAGTGGGAGAAATCGCGCATTGCCACGTCCAAGCGTTGTGCGGATTCTCGTTTGGCGGACTCCCCGCTTTGCTCCTCGTTGTTTTCGAAGAAATCAGCGCATGGTCTTGTGCGAGGTGAAGATATGAATCAAGCAAACCTGGTACCAAATCAAGAACTATCTCTAATTCTTCTTCCGAAAGTGGCATTCCAAGGTCGATACCTATCTGAAGGAGTACTTCCTTAGAAGGCATTCCTGGAGGAGTCACGGCACTCACCATGTCAGAATCATATCTGACGACAATCCAAATAATCTTCGGAACTTACTTCTTCGTATAACCCGCCGGACACTTCGGCTTCACCGCAGTGACCTTCTTTGTGGTCTTACCTTTAATGCATGTAATAGTTGAACTTTTTAGAGCAGGTACGCTCTTTGAAGGCGTTGCGCTCACAGGCTTTACTTGAGTCAACTTCACTTGCAGCGTTGGTTTCGAGAAAGTAAACCCAGTCGCTTGGAAGCGTACGAAGTCATCGTCCATTTTTACCGATGATGTCGCTATCTTTGCTTGTCCGCTTTCACTGAGCACCGAAACTGTGGCGCTAATGCTTCCCTCACCAAGTTTCCAAATACACTTCGCATACTTCTGATTCAATACCATCGCATAGAGTCCATTAAATTCACTCCCGGAGGGCATGTAGTGCGGTGAAGCCACTTGGTAATTAAGAGTCCCTACCTGCGCGTCGAATACAGGAAGCTCTGAGGCGTACGTAAGTGCATTTGAGCCGACATATCCGAGGAAACCCTTTTGTTCGCAACTCCCAAGCTCGCCCGAATAACCGCCATTCCAGTTCATGCTTACTAGCCACTTATCGACTACGCCCGTTGCGGTATCGAGATCAGGATCACCTTTCACCGCAGCGGAAAACTCATTGATGTTTGTGGGCCCAAGACCAGGACTGGCGGAATATTTGATAGACCAAGGAAGATTGAAAATTCCTTGAACTTTATCCCAAGCAGTTCGCTCTGCTGGAATATCGTAGAAGTACATTTTTGCCAGTCGCGGTGTAGATACTGGACTTCCTGAAATCGTGAGTCGGAACGGTTGACTTGAGGCACCTGCCACATCTTCGAATGTGACGTTTGGATTGAAAAGTCGGCCGTTGAGCCATCCACTTGGTGCCGTGGGAAGACGAAGCGCAATCTTAAATTCATTAGTTAACGGGTTATTGTCATATTTCCAACACTTCTCCGTATAAAAGCCCTCATCGATACATCTACTACCCTCTTTGGTAACCTCCACTCCATTCTTTGCAGCTCTACGATAGGTTCCCGGGGCTGCTTCGGTGGGGTCTGTGTAGACCGCCTGAATCGTCATATTGAGCACACTTGGTTTCTGTACGACACCCTTCTTTATTCCACGAATGAGTACGGGATTTACTTCAAAGAGATTGCCATGGTCACTCTTAATACCTGCAAAAGTGAAAAGATTGTTTCGGCGCGCTGCGGCAAGTTCGTACTCCGGCTTGGAATCGAAGGCATAGAAATTCCAAGATGGCGTGCGTTCGCCAGCACTCTCACCTTTCACCCACTCCAAAGAATCAGTACGGGCATAAACAGATTCAATACAAGGAGTACTCACTTTAGAATCACAGAGACCTAAAGTGTTGTAGACCGTGAGATCGCTCGTCGCTGGTGCACACTTGGGATTAGTAAAGCCGCCATCACACGGTGTTCCCGAGCCACTGGAATTCACCATCACTAATCCACCATCAAAAGCGTTATTAGAATCAGCAAACCAAACTCCGCGGGAATTGGTGCTCGCTTGAAAGAGGGATCCGGTTTCGTCTGCTGAGGCCAGATTAGACCCGAGGAGAAGGACGGAGAGGAGGCCAAAAGCGGTGCTAATACCTAACATTTTTTTGCGCATCGACTTAGCGTACAGTTCTGCTCACCAGTGTCACTTCCCAATAGGCTCTACTCAGTGAGTTAATCTCATAGTGAAGGAGATTTCGTGCTTGAGGCTAGTGAGTTTCTCTACTTCGCTGACCGCGCCTTCGATGGAATGGCTGCGATCGTTGAGAGCCTCGGGGATGACCTCGCCAACAGGGTTCCCTCCCTCCCAGGCGCCAACTCCCCCTATGCCCTACTTACACACTCCATCGGAGTAAGTGATTTCTGGGGTGGGTATCTCGTCAATGGGCTGGTGATCGAGCGAGATCGAGCGGCAGAGTTCAAGGCATTTGGCCCAGTAGCCCCACTCCTCCAAAGGACCTTGGAAGCAAAGGCTCGGTTGGCTGAATATGTAGCCAATGCCGACATGCGCGCTCCGCTTCGCGACAAGCCACCTGCGGCTTTCCAAGGCCCAGAAGAAGAGTTAACGCAAGCGGGTGCGCTACAACATATATACGAGGAAATCACTCAACACCATGGGCAGATGGAAATTTTGCGAGACGTCATTCTCGCCGAAGCAGACGGATCACTGGAGGCGAAAAGATAATGGGAAAGTTCGCTGCGCAATTCAAATCGATCAATCTCGGTTCACTTCGCAAAACTCGTCGTACCAAGTGGGGAAATAACGATAACGAGACTCTCTGCTCATGGGTCGCGGATATGGACTTCGGTATTGCTCCGGCTATAAAGAGCGCCATGGAAGAAATGATCCGCGATGAAGAGTTCGGCTATCCCTTCTGGGATCTTGATCCAGTAATCGTGGCTTTCGAGAGTCGCATGAAGCGTCTATACGACTGGGCACCAATTCCTGAGCGGACAAAAGTTTTGAGCGATCTTATTCAAGTATTACAAATTGTGTTACATCACTCCACGAAGCCAGGGGACGGAATTGCCATTCACGTTCCGGCATACAACAACTTCCTAGTAAATATAGAGGAAATGAATCGACGCATTGTTCCTCTCCAGATGGAATTTACTGAAGAGGGCTGGAAGTGCGATAACACTAATCTTGCGGCTCGCCTTAAAGCCGAGGGCGTCAAGATGATCATTGTGATTAACCCACAGAATCCTACCGGTCGGGCATTTACGCATGTTGAATTGACAGAACTTGCTGATGCAGCAAAAGAACTTGATATACCAGTACTCTCCGATGAAATTCACTCTGACTTACTTTTCGATGATCACGTACACATTCCATTTGCCTCATTATCCGCTGACGCGGCTGCTCGAACGATCACAACGACTTCAGCAACTAAAGGTTTCAATATTGCAGGTACTCGTACTGCAATCATGCACGTCGGTCCCGATGCGCTCTGGAATGAGATCTCGGCACTTCCCATCGATTACTTCGGCGCTCCAAACACTCTTGGCAAAATAGCCACTGCCGTTGCATGGACCGATTGCGACGATTGGCTTGATGATCTCAACGAACAACTTGCTACAAACCGGGCAATTATCAACGAGTGGGTGGACACTTTCGATGGCAAGGTGAAGTACCACGCACCTGAGGCCACCTACTTAGCGTGGCTTGATCTTTCTCTGACCAAAGCGGGAGCTGCGCCAGAGGCAACGGAGTACATCTTGGAGCACGCCAAGGTCCGACTAGCCACCGGCTCGGACTACTCCCAGCACACAGTGATCGATACTCATTCGTGGGTGCGCTTGAACTTTGCTACTAACGAAGAGACCTTACGAGAAATATTAAGGCGCGTGGGTTCCGTTCTTTAAAATTGGATCAAATTTTTGGAATCGCGAGAATAGGTAGCTAAGACTACGGAGAAGCTATATAAAGTCTTCAAATAAGTGTTTTAAAGACTTGCAATGAAGTCTTTACTCGAAAGTATCGTTGAGTTTGGAGCAAAGATCCTTTTCATCAAGAAGTTGGTGATCTCAGCATCAGCATCCAAGCAACAATCTTCAATAACGGAGATCTTAAAATCTCGATCTGAGCCATCAACAAAAGTGGAAAGTACACAACCACTAGTCGCTACGCCAGCGAGAACTAAGTGCTTAATCTCTCTTACATTTAAGAGTTGTTCCAGTGACGTTGAGTGGAAGGCACTCACCCGATTCTTTGTGACGACTAATTGACCAGAATTTGGCGTCAATGCCTCGTGGAAATTACTTTCGGGGTCATCCTCAGTGAGTAAACCACGAGTCTTTACACCGCTAAAACGAACATTATTATCCGAGATCTCTGGATAACCAGGCCTGAAAGCGACTCGCACGAGAATAACAAGCATCCCCGCATCCTCTGCCGCCTTCTTTACTGCGGCTACCTTCGGCATGAGTTCCGTACCTGCTTCACCGAATCGATTGATGATTGATTTTTGAAAATCCATCAGGAGTAGTGCAGTCGATGGGACGTTGAAATCAGCCATGATCAACAAACCTTTCAATTTTTTCAATAGATCCGGTATAAAGACTCTTTTTAGTTTAGTCAAACTATCATTTAATTTCCAGGGATATCTCTTAACAATACATTTTGATATCGGCTATTCGAATTCGCATAAATATCGGTTTAGGTAAAACTTCTTCACTGTGGAATTCTCTTCATGAACATAGATTCGTCCACTCCCCGCGCTGGTTCGTCATGGCCCTAGATTCCAGGCCAACGTCTCATCGAGTCAGTGTTCAAGGAGCGTTGATCAATTCCCAAGCGTGGGGTGAGGTTGGTAACGGTGGCCTCATTCTTGTCCATGGTGGCGCCGCTCACGCGAGGTGGTGGGACTTCATCGCCCCCTTACTCGCGCCCAATAAGCGAGTGCTTGCAATTGATCTCTCGGGACATGGAGATAGCGCAAATCGAGACGCCTACTCACTCGATCTTTGGGCTGAAGAATTGATGGCAGTTGCCCTCGCTGGAGGAGTTAAGGAGAACCCCATCATCATCGGACACAGTATGGGAGGGCTTGTTGGTTTAAAGGCAGGTCGCGACTATGGACGTGAAATTGCTGGTGTGATCACTATTGATTCACCTGTAAGAAAGATATCCCCCGAAAATGACGGGTCTGGGGAAGGAAAGCAGTTTGGCGCCCTCAGAGTTTATGAATCGAAAGAGGATATTGTCGGAAGATTTCGGACAATACCCGAGCAAGCAACATTGCCATTTGCGCAGGATTACGTAGCAAGCGTCTCTATTCGCGAGGTTTCTGGAGGTTGGGTATGGAAATTCGATCCAAATATTTCCAAAAAAGGCTTCCTCCCAGAAAGTGATCTCCATCAATTAGGTTGCCAGGTAGCTATATTTCGCGCTGAGCATGGTCTTGTGCCGATGGAGATGGGCGAGTTAATGCGAGAAAGGCTCGGCGCGGTCCTGCCAGTAAAAGTAATCCGAGATTCTGGGCACGCGATCATGCTTGATAAGCCGCTGGAATTAATCTATGAGATTCAAAAAGTCCTTGACCAGTGGGCGCAAGTACCTGAAGCGCTTTAGCTTCTCACATCAGCTCTTACTCAAATCATTTATTCAAAGATTTCTAGTGACTTAAGTAGTTCGGGGTTTCGCCACAATTGTGTGGCGAAACCCCGAACCCCGTGAGTAACTTCTACTCATCCTTACCCTGGTTGTGTATTACTTCTTCGCTGGAATAAACGCATTTGTGCGATAAAGGAATGCACCCTTTATATCGTCAGTAATTGCGTTATTCTCCTTGAGGAACTGAACAACTTTATTGATGTAGGCATCTGATGTGGTCCCAAGAACCTGACCATCATCAAGACCGATTGGTTGCATCTTCTCACATTCGATTGGAAGACTCAGACGGGTGTAACCCTTCCAGAAATCATCCGCATTATTCTGAGGGAAGTTCTTAATATACCATTCTCCGCCATCTGTCGTGTTGGCACACGTGTAAGTCCAAGCCTCGATGGTTGCTGCAACGAAGGCCTTCATGAGGGCTGGATTCTCTTTAACATTCGTTGCGTTGGCAACGATGCCGTGTCCGAGTCCAGGAACTCCCATATCGGCCCACTTAACAGCTGCACCGATTTTAGGATCAAGTAGGCTTGCACGAAGAGTGTCGTTGCCATATTGACCGTTGTAACAATCAGCTTTACCCGCTTGGAAGAGAGCAAAATAGGTTGATGAAGAAGCCATCTGAACATCTATTTTGGTGGCGTCGACATTATTTGCCTTCAACAAAGCCGGCCAAACGTTTGCTGCATCGGATCCGGTGGCCATCAAAATTGATTTACCCTCGAGATCCTTTGCCTTTTTGAAGTTCGCAGTCTTGTAGCAGACAGTAGCGATAGAGCTCTGGCGTTGAACCAAGAGTACGTTTTGAACATCCAACCCCTTGCTTCGGTTTACAAAGAGGGCACTGGTGCTTGCGAATGCAAAATCGTCATTACCATTGTGGGCTAGGAGGATCGAACTACCTGAGCCTTTACCCTCTTTAATGGTCAGATCGATGTTGTATTTTGCATAAATGCCCTTTTCCTTGCCGAAACCAAACGCAATGTGATTCGGCAGCCAGGTCCAGTCGAGGCGAAGCGAAACAGGGGTCATAGAAGGGAGCTTCTCAGCAGGTCCTGCCGGAGCTGCCGGAGCTGCTGCAGGAGCAGGTGTTTTTGCGGCCACAGGTGCGGCTGATTTGGTCCACGTAAGTTTCTTAGTCTTCGCGTTCTTCACACATGCAAAAGGAACACGATTGATGGTGGCCTTGAGGCCCGCCTTGGGGCACACCCCGCCAGCCACTTGACCTGCGGCTGAGGAAACAGAAGGACTTATAGCTAGAACTGTGGTGAGGGCAACGCCGATACTAAGTAAGGTTCTGGCGGAGCGATTTTGCCTACTTGCTCGTTGGACACTTTCCATATTCAAACTCCTCGCGATAGGGGTTTTCTGGCATAAAGACACTAACTAATGGTTTAGTAAAATCTTTTTTATGCCCAATGTCAATAGCAGAATAGGTATTTGCCAGACTCACTTTTTAGAGAACAGAGGCGCCGGATCTCCAGACCTGCTCAATATTGCCAATGTGCTTCATTTCCGCATGGGGCGCCCCCCGGACCAAGAGAAGATCAGCCTTAAACCCCACAGTTACCTGCCCCACAGCCTCCAGCCCCAGCCAGGCTGCCGCCGCACTCGTGGCTGAGATAAGCGCTCTTTGTGGCTCTAGTCCGGCCTGCGTCAATGCGATGAATTCTCGAACCTCTACTCCTGGAACCGGCCCAGTGATCAACGGAGTTGCTCCTCCGTTCCCAATATCTGTTCCATAAAGGAGAACTCCACCACGGTCGTGAAATCTCGCCGCGTTATCGATCGCAGTTGCATAATCATGAGCATCGCGAAACATAAGAGATGAAGAGATTGCTACACCCTGATCGACCATTTGGCTGATCAACTCATCTGGAATTCTTTCATCTGCCATGAGCATGTGAGCCAGTTCGTCTACTCCAGCGTCTAACACCTTCTTCAATTCGACCACTGTACCGACATGGGCAGTAACTTTCTTTCTTAGATGGTGCGCCTCGTCAATCAGTGCAGAAAGAACGCTGCTTGGAAGGGTCGGACCACGTCGATCATCTACGGCAAACTTGATCCCCCATGCACCCTGGCTCACAAGTACTCGCACAATGTCTCGAGCTTCACTCGCAGATCGCAATTGATGAGCAGTGATCTGAGCACCGTGCCAATGAGCATGGGTCGGGTATCCATCTGGCTCGGTGATAATTGGCCCAACTGCTAAAACCAATGGGCCTTGTACGCCCCAACTTTCAGATCGCTTTGCAAAAGGCAGCACGACGTCGGGCGCCCAACCAAGATCTCGGACTGTTGTCAGCCCACCAGAGATAAGACGACGCACTGGATGTAATTGAGTGTGAACGTGGGTGTCAATCAAGCCGGGGAGAAGAGTTCGGCCATTGCACTCTATTATCTCAGCATCCCGTGGAATGACGACTTCACTTTTTTTTCCTACTGCCCGAATAACTTCGTCAAATATCACTATTGCGTCATCAATTGGCTCAAGTTCGGCACCTGCAAGAACTGTGGCACCGACAATTGCGATAGCTGGCATTATCAGACGCCCATTTTTGCGAGTTGGCGTGATTGCATCACTAAAACATCATTGCTATCCCACACCGAGGCATCTTCCTCAAAAAAACCTTGGCTCAGAAGTCTGGTTCTTCGCTGCACCCGAAGCCATCCAGGCGCTGGTCTGGCTCTCAAATGAGTGCTCAGCTCAAGCGTGGGACACCAGGTGCCAACGCCAAGAGCAAAAACAACTGGAATGAATGAATCTACCGCCAGCACAGCAGATAGGCCATCTGGATCGGCTCCATCGGCAAATCTCCACCACGCAGTTTGTAACATTTGCGCGTTCTCCACATCAGTATTTGGGTTAATCAGCATCTCAACATGTTCACTAATGCGAAGTGGAACTCCACTCTCTAACTTATGAGGAAAGCGGACGCACTCTTCTCTCGGGGATAAAGTGGGAGGAAGATCGCTTTTGAATTCGATTCCGTTCGATGTGCTTCCTAACTCAGCGAAAGTTGCTGTCACTCGGGTCCGCAATTTACCTTGAGTAATGCTCGCCTCATAGCTGGCAGTAGTCCTACCAACCCTTAGCTCTTTTACCTCTATGTCGGCTTCGCCGACTGTAGCTGCCGATAGATAGAAGGCGCTCGATGCAACTGCATCCGGGAATGGAGTATTAAGCGACATGGCATTCAACGCTAGCGCAGCCAAGTAACCACCGTTGGGTTGACTGCCTGAATTCCAAGCATCACTAATTTCGGCTTTAAAATGACCGGAACCTTTCGGTTCTAAAACCAGCGAGTCGTGCCATAAAGTCATCAGTTAATGACCTCTGTTTTCCTTACGGATTGACTCATGCCATGGAATAGAAATTCGTTCAATAAATGTAAGCGTATAAAAAGAACTCATACCAATGGCTACCAAAATCACAACTGCCGCAAAAACCAGATCCATCTCAAGCCGCCCAGCTGCAGCGATCAAGACGAAGCCCAGGCCCTTGTCAGCTCCAATGTACTCACCGACAATGGCTCCAATCACCGCCATTGTAATTGCGATCTTGAGTCCAGCGAAAACACTGGGCAGCGCGAAAGGCCACCTAATTTTTCTAAATGTTGTCAGTTTACTCGCTCGAGATGATCTAGCTAAATCCAACATCTCCTGAGGAACGCCCTTCAGTCCAGCAACAGTATTAATAACCATCGGAAAGAAAGAGATAAGCACAGTGATCACGAGTTTCGGTGTCATACTGAAACCAAACCAAATAATTAGCATAGGTGCCAATGCGATTTTAGGTATAGTTTGCGCTGTTACAAGTAATGGGTAAACAAATTTCTCCATTACTTTAGAACTAGCGATAAGAATTCCTATAGGTACGGCCGTACAAAGGCTCATTGTAAATCCAACTATGACTACAAAAAGTGTGGGTTTAGCATTTGTCCAAAGGTATGGCCAGCTTTGAAATAAAGTCTCAAATATTTTAGTTGGCGCTGGCAAAATGAAATTGCGAATGTGAAAGACGCGAACAATAGTTTCGGTAACGACCAGCAGCATGAAGAGGGTCAGAAAGGGATAAATAAATCCCTGAGTTTTCCCCCAGATTCTATGGCCAAGACTTATTTGGCGTATTTCATCTTTTGGCAACGAATTGAATTTTAAGATTTCACTCTTATTTGTGGTATTCATTTCATTAGACATGAGTAATGACTCCTCTCGCCTCAAAAGTCTCACGAATCTCGCGCATGTAGGCATTGAAATTAGGAGTTTCCATAATATGAAGACTTCGGGGACGCGGAAGATCTATCCGCAAATCAAGATCAATCGTCCCCGGCCGAGGACTCATGACAATTACTCTGTCTGAAAGAAAGACAGCTTCTTGGATGCTGTGAGTGATGAAAAGCACTGTTTTTTTCGACTGGAGCCATACAGATTGCAGGTCTAACATCATTTGTTCGCGAGTGAGTGCATCAAGTGCTCCGAAGGGTTCATCCATTAAAAGCAATTGAGGGTCGTGCACAAGCGCTCTACAGATTGAAACTCGCTGTCTCATACCACCTGAAAGCTCATATGGGCGAGCCTCATAAAAGTCTGCCAACCCAACAGAGTCCAGAAGTCTCTTAGCGTTCGGTAGGTACTCCTTTGTCGGTAGTTTACGCGCCTCAATGGAGAACATAACGTTATCAATTACGTTCGCCCAGTCGAGCAGCACATCTCTTTGGAACACAATGCCAATGTCATCCATGGGGCCATCAACATCTCGACCGTTAACTTGGATGGCACCGCTGGTTTTCGTTCGTAACCCAGCCGCAATCATCATGAGGGTACTCTTCCCGCAGCCACTTGGGCCAAGAACTGAGACAAATTCTCCCGCTTCAACATCGAATGAAACATCGGAGATTGCGTGAACCGAGCTTGTGGGAGTCTCGTAAATCTTCCCCAAATTCGAAATCGAAATGATTGCTTGGCCATTTGTATGAGACATCAATACCTCTCAGTCACGATAAGAATTATATGTTTACTAAATCATCATTAAGTAAAAGAGTCAAGCCTCATCAACAGGAATTTTAAGCATTGATAATCTCCTGAGTCAGGTCATAGAGGGCTTCGATTCCATGCCTTATGCACTCTTCATCTACATCAAAATTCGACGAATGTAGCGGTTCTTCGGACCCGACACCAAGCTTGATATAGAGGCTGGGCACTCGCTCTGCGTAGAGGGCAAAGTCGTCAGTCGTCATCGGCGGATCCGCGATACGCACCACATTTTCTCTTCCCAAGATTCGTCCAAAGACTTCATCAGCCAAAGCTACTAAGCCTTTATCGTTTAGAACTGCTGGCATCTCATTAGCCCACGTAACTCTTACAGAAGCGCCCGAACTAAGCGCAGCCCCCTTCGCTAATAGCTCAACAGCTGATCTGAGCTCAGCTCGACTTTGAGGAATGATGCTGCGAATCGTTCCCGTAATCTCAACCTGGTTGGCCAGCACACTTTGACTATTTCCACCGTGAATGGTGCCCACATTAAGAGCTGTCGAATCAGCCGGGTTGATCCGGCGTGAAATCAAATGGTGTAACCCTGACACTAGTTGGCTGGCCACCAATATTGAATCAATTCCTAACTCTGGGGTAGCGGCATGCGCACCCCTTCCCAAAATCTCAATCGAAAAAGCGTCTTTCGCAGCCATTGCTATTCTTTCGTCAATTCCAATTCTCCCAGCCGCCAAGTTTGGCCAACAGTGCAAACCAAGAACCACATCTGGCGACAACCGATCAAATTCGCCGGAGTCAAGAATAGCCTGAGCTCCACTTGCCTCGCCGAAAGGAATCTCCTCGGCTGGCTGAAAAAGAAATGAAACGCGACCAGAATCTAATGGAACTTTCGCAATGAGACGTGCAATCGACAATACAACAGTCATATGTACATCATGCCCACAGGCATGCATCACACCTGGGTTTAGCGATCGATATTCAACGTCTTTCAAATCAGGCACCGGTAGTGCATCAAGATCTGCTCTGATCATCACATGTGGACCCGGTTTTCCGCTGTTCCACTCTGCAACTACTCCAGTTCCCGCTACGCCTCTTGTCACCAGAAGGCCCAATTGCTCCAGTTCGCGCGCAATTAATTCACTCGTACGGAACTCGGAGAAACGCAATTCCGGATATGTGTGTAAATCGCGACGAAAAGATACCGCACTATTAAACTCTTGCCCCGTAAGTTGAAGATGCATTAGATATCAAATGCTTCCAGCTCATTCGCAATTAGAGCATTTCTCAACTCGTGCCTAATCGCTTTTCCAAGAGTATTTCGTGGGATTGAGTCAACGATTACGTACCGCTTGGGCCTCTTAAAATTCGCTAGATCTGGATGGTGAATACAGAAGCTATCAATTTCGCGAATGTCAATCTCATGAGCGACAACTACAAAGGCAGTGCATACATGTCCCCATTCAGGATCAGGGACTCCGACAACTGCCACATCGATCAAAGACTCGTGTTGCATAAGGACTGACTCCACTTCTATGGGCTGAACATTTTCGCCACCAGAAATAAACATGTCGTCAAGCCGACCAGTAATCCAAAATGAACCATCAGGATCCTGATGAAAAGCGTCTCCCGTCCTAAGCCATCCTTCGCGATATTTACCCCCAGTCGCATCGGGATTGTTCATGTAGTGATCCACTATTCGCGCACTGGCAGTATTAATGATGAGCTCACCCTCAATTCCTGGCTGACATATTTCATCGGCCGATCCAGAAGGATTCACAACTCTTGCTTCCAAATCCCCCACGGTTCGAAAAGCACCGGGATTACTTACCAGGTCAACACTGCCGAGCATGACCCCCTCTGTATTTCCATACGCCTCCGCCAATAGCGCATTTGGAAAGACCTCTAGCAAATGACCCACTAAGTGGCTCGGCCTTGGAGCACTTCCCATGACGGCCAATCGAACGTCCGGCAAAACGATTCCATGCTCTCTCGCTTCTGCACACCAACGTTCAAAGAGTGTGGGTGCGCCGAGCAAGTATGAAATCCTCTTCTGTTTGATGGTCCGTATATGTTCTGCAGAGCTGCGCTCAGGAGGTATTACGTACGTTCCTGACTGGAACCAGGTGACCCAAAGTCCACAGTGGAGCCCCGTGATATGAAAGAGAGGCGAAGCGCCCAGCATGCGCACTGGCCAGGACGCAGAGGGGCCAAAATGAAGTATCCATGCAAAAATTCGCGCTGTTATATGGGCATGTGTGTTTGCCAGACCCTTTGGCTTCCCAGTTGTCCCCGAGGTATACAAAATGCATGCCAAATCATCGGAACTCGGTGCTGTAAGGAGCGAGTGCGAGTTCTTACCGGTAACCATCAAATCGCCAAGATTAGAGTAATCGGAGGTGACTTCTTCCCCCGCGTAAATAAGGAGCATGGATTTTGTATCTACGCCAGCCGCGCGCAGCTCAACGGGAAATACGGGATCGTCAAAAACCAGAGCAGAAATTTTTGCATCGCCAATCACATGAACGATATCCCCTTGAGCCGCTCGCACATTGAGTGGCACAGATACGAACCCACCCCATGCCAATCCTGCGGTAAGGAGTACGTGCTGCAAAGTATTCCCTAACAACAGTAGAACGCGATCTCCTGGCTTTAAGCCATTTTCCAATAATCCTAAGGCAATAGAAGAAGCGTCTCTGACGAGTTCGGAATAGGTTACAAACCCACCGTGATGCTCAACCGCAACACTTTCGCCCCCGCGAACTTCAGCGAGTTTAAGGATTTGGCGTAGATCTAATACTCCGGAATCAGGCATTTTTCATCTTCCCAAGAACTTCCGCCTTTAATTTTGGAAATACTTCTAATGAGTTGAGCCCTAAAATATTTCGTTTTGCTTGATCATCCAAGAAGGGAAGGTCCCAGATGACACTAGGTAGGTCGAAATCCCAGTGAGGATAATCAGAGCTATAAAGCAATTGGGTCTTGGCGTTCATCATTTTCATTGTGAGCTCTAAAGCCTCCATATTTGTGGACTCTAAAGGCTGACTCGAATAATAGAAATTCTCTGCTAAATATTGACTCGGCAACTTCTTCAGCAAAGGGGCCTCATTTGTTCGCATGAGGTATTCGTTATCCAGCCTTTGCATAAGGAAGGGAATCCACGCAAGCCCACTCTCAATGAGCAGGATCTTCAACTTGGGGAATCGTTCTGGAATGCCATTAATGATCATGTTTGTGGCATGGATCAGTGTGTTAAGCACAAAGCCGATCGAGTGCACTGAAATAAATCGATTCATTCCTTCGAACAGGCGCTCCTGCTGATTAAACGCAGCGTGGAAACCGAGAGGCATACCACGTTCCTCAAGCATCGCATAGAGGCGCATGTACTTATTGTCGTGTACCGCAGCATATCGAGTGCTTGTAACCATAAAACCAATCACGCCTGGCATCTCGCCAAAAGTTTTAATCATTCTTATCGAGGCGTCAACATCAAAGAAGGGTAAGTAAACCATGCTCTTAACGGAATTGTCCTGAGGCAAGACCTCCTCGGTCCACCAACGTGTATACGCCCAGGAGAGCGCTGTCTCGATTTGTGGATCAGGGTGCATTCCTAGTGCCAACATCGGCGTAGGAAATATTATTTGGTAATCGATTCCGATCGCCGTACGCTGTCTACGCGATCGAGTAGTTTCTGGATGCTCATTACCTTCAGCTTCCTCGTGTGGAATCCCTCCATATCTCAGTAAACGTCCGGCATTAAACTGATTATTAGGAGAATTAAAGAGAATGTTGGCCGGGTTTCCATCTCGTTGAAGGGCTAAGTGTTTGAGCACTGGATCTTCTATATATTTAAAGATCTCCCCAAAATATTGATTTTCATAATGGTGGGCATCTACATCTACAATCAAGATATCTTTGTACCCTCTTTGATCAGCCTGCAATTCGGCATTCCGAAGATGCTCGCGGCTATTGAAACCCTCGCGTTTGCCAACGGCCATTTCGCGAACAAAATTGGCCTCACCAAGATTTTCCATTAAAGTCCTCTTCTCCGCGCTAAATTATGCACCTGTTAACGATTTCCACATGCCTAGTTCAAAGATCTCAATCTCCACTGCCTGCAGAAGATTGGCGGCAGCAGTCATCGCAGCTGTAGCCGAGATTTCTGCTGGATCTAAAAAGGGGCCAAAATCTTCCCCTGCATCTCGTTTAATAAAATATAATTTGACGGCAAGAGCAAAGAGAGACTGCGCCTCTTCTTGTGTCACGCTTGCTGCGTCTACTTCCCGATAATTGATCGCTAAATATTGAAGCGAGGCCAAAACGTCAAGATCAACTTTGGGATTGGACATATACACTTCCTTTCTCGTTAACAATCTCGAATTTCTTTAAATACACTCCACGCAAACCGGCGCATTCTCCTGTTTGTAACGAGTACGCCCAACCGTGCCATGGGCAAATTAATTGGTCTTCAGATTCAGAAAATTCCTCACGAACAAGTCGCTTTTCAGAATCGAGAACTGAAACAACTCGCCCCAAAATCATCCCCTCACCTACTGGACCACCTTGATGTAGGCATCTATTTTCATACGCAAAGATTTGTCCTTTATGCCCAAAAACCACGATCTCGATCCCTGAAAATTTTGCTAAGAATCGTTGTCCACTTTCGATAGCCTCAATCTTGGCAATAAAAGTTTTCTGCATATCACGCTCCTTTCAGGATCGGAGAGGAAAGTACTTTAGGTTGCAAATACTCTAGCAAGCCTTGCGGTCCACCTTCACGTCCAAGACCACTTTGCTTTATACCGCCGAATGGTATGGAAACATCAGAGACAAGACCTCTATTGATGCCCAACATTCCCACTTGGAGATTATCTGTCACATAACTGACGTCTCGCTCGCCGAATACATACCCTGCAAGTCCCGATTCACTCTGATTGAGACGCTCAACTAATTCATGGGAATCATCAAATGGCGAAATGGCTGCAACAGGTCCAAAGATCTCGTCATCGGAGAATTGATCTTCTTCGGATAGATCTATGACTGTAGTTGCCGGATAGAAATTTCCGTTGCCTTCGGGCAAATACCCGCCGCTCAGAACTTTGGCACCCTTTGACACCCAATTGACAACTTCTCCATGAATTCGATCCCTTTCACGGCCATCTGTTAGCGGTCCAAAATCGCTTAGAGATTCGAAGCCTCCTCCTGACTTCATTGACGAGACTCGCATAACATAAGTCTCAACAAATTCTTGATAGAGCTTTCTTGCTACAAATATTCGATTAGCTGCAACACATGACATCCCACCGTTTCGCATTTTTGCGATGAGGGATCCTTCAATTGCAGACGTCAGATCCGCATCATCTAGAACTATTACTGGTGCGTTCCCTCCCAATTCCATAGAGCAGCGCAAGACTCGCGAGGATGCTTGGGAAAGCAAAGTGCGACCGACTTGGGTACTACCAGTAAAGGAAATCTTGCGAACTGCTCTTTCAGCCATCATTGCGCGGACTATAAGTGCCGAGGAGGCTGTGACAACAACATTCACGGTCCCGGAAGGCGCCCCTGCCTCACGAAGGATTTCGGCAATTGCCAAAGCTGTAAGCGGTGTTTGGGCCGCCGGTTTGATGACTACGGTACATCCTGCCGCCAGAGCTGGCGCTAGTTTTCGAGTCACCATCGCTGCTGGTACATTCCAAGGCGTGATGAGCAGTGAAACACCTACCGGTTGATACTGAACCACCATATGAGCATCACCCTTGGGCGATAGCGAAGATGAAGACGGAAAACGTACCGCTTCCTCTGCGTACCATCGAAAATATTCTCCTGCATAGTCGACTTCTTGCAGCGCCTCTGCCGTGCATTTCCCATTCTCGGAGGTGATGAGATCTGCTAAATCGGTTCGACGCTCAATCATGATTTCGAAGGCTCGTTTTAAGACGTCAGACCGCTCCCTAGGACTTCTATTCCGCCATATGTGGCCAGCCTCTTCGGCGCACCGCACAGCTTCGACCGCTATATTCTCATCCGCACTTTCAATTTCCGCAAATGCTTCTCCGGTCGCTGGATCTACTATAGAAAAGCTAGTTGATCGCGCTCGCGAGAATTCTCCTCCAATATACGAGGACAATCCCCTTTTAAATGTGGCTGCAACCGTTGCATCGCGTCGTTCGCGATGAGAATGGATATCTATGACGCTCACGTTTAGGGCTCATTTCCTGTCATTTCAGCCAAACGTGTACGGGGATCTTTCATAATTACATTTATAGCTTGCAGTTCCATATAACTGAGTAACTCATGCATTGATTCCTCGCGACCGAGACCACTGTTCTTCATGCCACCGAATGGAACTCCCCAATAGTGGCGATTAGCATCATTGACCCAGATATATCCCGCCTCAATTCTCTCTGCAGTTTTAAGTGCTAATGAGATGTCTTCACTCCATATGCTTGCAGTAAGTCCATACTCCACATCATTTGCCTGCTGCAGCATCATGTCGTAGTCATTCCAGGAAGAAACGCTCACCACTGGGCCGAAAATCTCTTCTTTGGCAATGCTCATAGACATATCTACGTTGGAAAATACTGTGGGAGCAATGAAATAGCCCTGTTCATCTAAGTGTGACGGTCGTGATCCACCCGTCACAAGCTTGGCGCCACTTGCCTTGCCCTGATCAATATATCCGAGAACTCTATCGTATTGTTTTCTGCTTACCAGCGGGCCCATTTGAGTTCCGGGATCATAAGCACGACCTACAACTATGCTTTCTATTGCACTTCTCATGCGCTCAACAAAATCATCGTGGACAGACGAGTGAATCAGAATTCGCGAATTGGATCCACAAGATTGTCCCTGACAGACTCCAAAATTCATTCCGTGAATTGCTCCCGCAACTGCCTTGTCCAAGTCAGCATCTGGAAAGACAATTAGAGGGTTCTTACCGCCAAGTTCGAGACTTACATGTTTGACCCCAACAGAAGCTGCACGCTGCTGGATGAGCTGACCGACAGCACCGCTTCCAGTAAATCCGACTCTCTTTATGACAGGATGCGTAACTATCGCATCGCCCACATCGGGCCCTCCGGAAAGGATATTCAGCACCCCAGGTGGCAAAATCTTATTGATAATTTCTCCCAGATAGAGTGCAGAGAGTGGAGTCTGATCTGCCACCTTTAAGACCATAGTGTTTCCAGCCATAAGTGCTGCACCAAAGCCGCATATTGCGAATAAGGCTGGGTGATTAAAGGGCACGATTCTTCCAACTACTCCATACGGCCGATATGCGGTGTAGTGCAAACCCTCGGCGGTCACAGGCAATGTTTGGCCAGCAAGTGACATAGCTAGCGCCGGCCAATCGCTCAGCTGGGCGAACACATAATCCACATCTTTCACCATTGCATTGAGTGGATTTCCAGAATCTACGGCATCTAAGACTGCTAGAGCGTCTCGATGAGGCGCAATTGCATCCGCAAGTGCTTGATAATAAGTTCTCCTCTCGCGAATAGAGAGCGCCCCCCAAGCGGGCTGTGCAGACTTTGCCGCCTCAACCGCTTTCATAACATCCTGTGGACCCGCCTTAGGGACCGATGTGATGACCTTGCCCGTAGATGGATCGATGCTTTCCATAGTTGAACCATCGATTGCTGTGCAAAGTTTTCCACCGATCAGAAGTTTGTACTGGTGGTTCCTTGCAAAGGCAACTGCCTCTTCACGATTCAGGAGCGTCACAGCAGCACCAACCTTTCGTTAGTTCAATTTCTTTTCTACCTCGACACATTTATGAACCCACGGTAACTACGTCAATAAGCGCTGGACGACCTGAGCGCACTATCTGAATGGCCTCCTGTAGCACCGAAGAAAGCTCTCCAGGTTTACTCACAGGCCCTTTTGCCCAGATCCCGAATCCTCGAGCTACGGTCGCGTAGTCAATATCGGGATCACGCAATGAAGTTCCTTCATGCCGTAAATCGGTTGATCTGCCGCGGTGAGTAGCCACTTTAGAGGCGTGATCTACAGAATTTCGATACTGCCTATTGTTATTCATTATGACAAGTAAGGGGATGTTGGAGTGTGCGAGCGTCCAAAGTCCAGCAGGATGGAAAAGAAAATCACCATCTGGCTGTAGGTCTATGCATAGGCGTTCTGTCCCAATCGCTAATGCGGCACCCGCTGAAGCACCCAATCCGTAGCCAAGTCCGGCACCTCCGTGCCACCCTAGGTGATGTCGAAAATCCACAAATGACCAGAGCTTTCGTTCCCAACTATCCAGCGTTCCATTCGTCAGAGTCCACTTAAGCTCTGATATCTCCTTGCCAATGGCATCCGCAAGTGAAAGCGTTGTAATTTCGTTACTTTTTAAGTTCTCCGCTATTGCGCTGGAGAGCCACTTCTTTCTAGCCTGCGAGGTATGAGCGGTGACCCATTTGCTTCGCTCATCCAATATGGGCAGAGCCGGCGCAACCATCTTCTCCAGGAGTACTTGGATTGCTTCGTTAGCAGTGGTGGAGATAGTTTGCGCCATTGGAACTACGCGGCCATATTCATGAGACCAAGACCTATTCTTATAATGACCAGCGGTAAAATGGAAAATATCAGGAAGCTCTTTTGAACTTATTGAGTCACTTTCAGTGGCAAAGAGAGGCTCAAAAAGTGTTGCATAGATATCTTGCACATCTAGAGCAATAATCAAATCTGATTCAGCGATTATTTGGGGTAAAAACGAGGCATTCAAAGGGTGCTGCGAAGGAAATGAGAATCGGGCTGGCCCGTCGACTACCGGAATCTGGTGGGCTTCAGCCAAAGAGAGTAAATTTCTGAAACCAGTTTGAGACTCCCCAGCGTAATCTGTAACAATTACTGGGCGCAGCGACTTGGAGTACGCTTCCAAAAATTTGGCAATCACCGATTCGTTCGGCGCTGGTTCCGAAGGCACTGAGAGCTCATCATTCAACGCCTCAGAGAAGTCCATCCCGTTGATAGGATCCTCTTGGATGTCAACATCCAGACATATATATACAGGACCCTGGGGAGCACTCAATGCCGATGTAATAGCTCTAGCGAAAGACTCTGGCACATCTTGTATTGTGGCGGGCTGGTCATCCCACTTTACATAATCTCTTACAATCTGGCCCTGCGTTAACGCCGTGTGAATCCAATCGATCCAAGGTCGTCGCCGAGCCTTGCTCACGGGCCCAGTTGCACCAATTAACAACATTGGGACCCGATCACACCAGGCATTAAAGATGGCCATACTCGCTTGTTGGAGCCCAACAATATTGTGAAGTCCCACCGCCATCATTTTTCCGGTCGCCTTGGCATACCCATGTGCCATGGCAACTGAGAAGCCCTCGGTAGGAGAGGTAAGTAATTGTGGAGTATCCTCGACTTGAACGATGGAGTCATGAATTCCCCGAAATGTTGCGCCTGGAGTGCAGGAAAAATATCGAACGTCAGATTTCTTAAGTAGTTCAACAATAAGATCTGATCCATAGATTAATTCGCGCGACATCTTTCGCACCTCCACTTCTCAAATAGCAAAGCCTGCGCTTCTTTTAGCTAACTTGCTAGAGAAACGAACTTTCCTCTGTAATATGCAAGAGGCGCAATGTCTGATACCGCATGGAGACCAAGGACCTCACCCACGATCAGGTGATGATCGCCAATATCCTGCACTTGTGAGATTCGACAATCAATCCAACCAGAAGTATTAGATAAAAGCGGGGAACCTGTGACTGGCGAATGCTCCCAATCAAGACCTGCGAAACGATCTATTCCCTTCTTAGAGAAGACAGAAATCAACTCATGCTGGGATTCGCTGAGAATATTTACCGCGAAAAATTCTGAATGCTTCATTTGAGCCCATGTTGATGACGTGTGCGCAGCATAAAAAGAGACCAAAAGTGGATCTAGGGAGACGGAAGTAAAAGAGTTGATTGAGAAACCTATCGGACTATTCTCTACCATCGCCGTCACAACCCCTACGCCAGTTACGTAATGGCCGCAGACACGACGAAATTCGTCGCTAGAAATCTTGGTATCTTGTGACGTCACGAGGTTTGACCATCCCGCCACACAGGTTCACGCTTTTCTTGGAAAGCGGCCCGCGCTTCACGAAGATCCTCGCTGTGATAATCCAACATCTCCAACGTAAGCGAGTGTTCGAAAGCTGGCCCAGCCGCTCGTATCCAGTGGTTCAAAGTGCGCTTCGTACCCCTGATGGCTTGCTGTGAAGATGCTGCCAATCGATCTGCGATCTCCATTGCTTTAGACACTACTTCTTCCTTTGGAACCGACAGAGAAACCAATCCCATTTTTTCGGCTTCCGCTCCAGTGACAGGAATATTAAGCATCAATAGATATTTCGCTTTAGCCATTCCACAAAGTAGTGGCCAGATCATTACTGAGTGATCACCCGATACAACTCCATTACTTGTATGGCCATCAATAATTTTTGCATCGTCGGCTGCAACAGATATATCTGCCAAAAGTGCTACTGCAGCGCCAGACCCAACGGCTGCACCATTGATCGCCGAAACAACAGGTTTGTTCAAGTTTACGATTCCATACACAAGTTCAGTAGCTTCATGCATGATGTCCACTACGCCGGTGGGGGACTTCGGATTGACTCGTGCCTCCTTAAGATCTGCACCTGAAGAAAAAGCTCGGCCTTCACCAGTGATGACAAGCACTTTTGTTAAAGCGTCTTTGCCTACTTTGTAAAAAAGTTCAGTGAGTTGTGTGTGGAAGCGGTAAGTCATTGCGTTTAACGATTCTGGCCGACTCATCGTCACCAACAGGACGCCATTTGGGAAACGCTCAATACGCCAATCACCATTTGCATAATCTTCGTAGCCCGAACAAACCTGCTTTTCCGTTGTAGACACTATCTCTCCCATCGTTATCGAATGCATTCGGAATTCCAACTTTTCTACTTGTCTTAAGGCTTTGAATCTTTCTTAGCGAGAAAGGCTTCGAGTTCAATTGCATGTCCCGCACGTCTTTCCCGAATGCTTTGCAACACGTCATCAGGATCCTTTACAACTGACTTAGGATTCTTGAAGTGAGGAATTACGTATCGCCCAAAACGTTCTAGGGTTTCAATAATTTTTGCGTGCGGCATACTATCGAGCCGCAGCCATAACTGCTGGACACCAAGTTCCTCAAACTTTCGAATCTGCTTGATGCAGCCTTCGGGATCCCCGACAACGAAACTCGCTGAATCATCCATCATGTAGTCAGCATCTTCGATATGAGAGTCCACATGCTTCTTAATAGTCTTCGTGTACGAGTAGTCCGCACTCGTATCAGCAAGGCGATCGTAAGCACCTACAGCAAGTTTGACATATTCAAGAAGCGGCACAAACTTCTTACGTGCATCCTCTGCGGATTCCTCACATATGAGTCCGCTGATAAGAACTGACTTAAATTTGTGTTTATCTTCCGAATGATTGCCAGCGGCCCAAGCTTCATCGTATGCATTGAGACTTTCATTGAGTACCTCAAAGCCAGAAAAATTAGCGAAGGAGACTAGCCCAAGACCTTTTGCTCCTGCAGTCGCGGAAGACGCAACACTGGTAGCTGCAACCGCTAACGGTGGATGAGGTGTAGTTATTGGCTTCGGGATTAAACTGCGTGGAGGAACTTTATAGAATTCCCCCACAAAATTAAAAGGATCATTCAGAAAGGCAGAAACGATTAGATCAATGCCCTCCTCCATCTCCGCCTTATTTGTTTCAGAATCTACCTCGAACGCGCGTAGGGCCAGCATGGTGTTACCTCGTCCAAAAACCGCTTCCATACGTCCATGCGACAAAATATCTAACGTTGCGATTCGCTCAGCAGTCCTAATGGGATGATTAATACGACTAGGCATAAGTGCCACTGCGAAAGAAAACTTAATCCGGCTAGTCAAAGCCATCATGTATGAGTACAGGACTTCAGGGGCCGAAGTAGAGGCGCCTCCAATAGCCAGGTGTTGTTCGGAACATCCAAAAATGTCCCACCCGAAGCGTTCGGCCGCAATGACCTGGTCTACCAGCTCGTGATAGCGCTGGTAGTGTGTGGACCCGATTGGTGTGTCGCCCTCACTCAAGAATCCAAAGCGCACTTGTTCACCAACCTCGACGTAGCCTCGTATATTTATTAACTAAGTCCTTAGTAAAACAAATATTTTTGGGGCTGTCAACCAATGGGAATCAGACTCGAGGGGCTATACCGAGGATGGGAAGCACCTTTTCTAGTAAGTAACGGACATTTTTCACTATATCGCCTAATATCACCATGGAAATAAGCTCGTTTCCTTGATCTGCTGCCCATTGAATCCGCTCCGCACAGAACTCCGGGGTCCCGGCTATGACCTTAAAATCGATGAGTTCATCGGGAACAAATTCGGCCATCTTGTTACTTTCCTTGAGGTGATCCATGTATTCATATTTTTGAACGAACTCCGCTCGCTGAGCGCTACTCCACCCAGGAAGCCACGTTTCCAGTTCATGACAAAGCGTCCGAACCAAGTAGGGGCGGGCGGCCTTCCTCGCTTGAAGGCCGTCATCATCAATAATTATGCCGGTGTGAAATGCAACAGTTGGGACCGTAGAACGCCCGGCATCCAGGGCGCCCTTACGTATCGATGAACGCATGTATTCCATATGGCTCGTCACCATCAGCCCATTTGCGATCACCACCTCCGCTTCCGCTCCGGCCTGCTCGCAAGAGAGCGGGCCATCCGCCGCCCACCAAATTTGGGGGTTCTCCCACCGAGCCCATGTCTTTGCAGACACGCCACCGATTTCTACACTCTCACCTGCCCAAATTCCACGCATCATGTCTACGCTCTGCTTGAGTTCTGGCCGAGTTGATTTCTTGAGTCCAATCGTTTTTAGTGCACTATCTCCGTATCCCAAACCCAGAAAAAACCTATCCGGTGCCAGCTCATTTAATGTTGACATTGCGTTCGCAGTCACGCTTGGGTGACGCGTCTGAACGTTTGTCACAAAAGGACCTAACTGAATCGAATTTGTCTGCGAAGCTGCCAAAGCCATCGTTACATAAGGATCTCTCCAAAGAATCTGGCTGTCCCCAAGGCCGAGAAATTGAACACCTCGCGATTCCGCAGCTATTGCCAACTCAAGAATTTGAGACATTGGAATGCTTGGGAGAAGAACTATTCCTAGTCTCATCCTATTGGCGCCCAGACTCTCCATGTACATCATGCCAAACGAGCCTTACAAGATCATTAAACTCTTCAGTCAATTGATATTCTGGAGCGCGAGGGCGCACGGCTGGAACTCTTACTGAAGTGCGCACTTTGCCTGGCCGGGGAGTCAGTACAATTACGCGATCTGCTAAATAGACGGCCTCTCGAATGTCATGTGTAATAAAAATAATGCTCGCGTCGCTCGACAGGGCTATTTTCTGCAACTCGTCTTGCAGATTCTCCCTAGTTTGAGCGTCAAGGGCACCAAATGGCTCATCCATGAGGAGAACTTCAGGGTTGATCGCCAAAGCGCGAGCCAAGTTCACGCGTTGCTGCATACCACCAGAAATCTGATGCGGGAAGTATCGAGGAAAATCCTTTAGTCCCACCAACTCGAGGTAAGGCATGACTTCGTCGCGTATTTTTTTACGCTTCCACGGGGCTGTCCACTTCCCATTCCATTGTTTAAGTTCCCGGCCAAAAGAAACGTTATCAATAACTCGACGCCACGGATAAAGATTCGCTTGTTGTGAGACAAAACCTAGACGGGGAAGGGTGTGAGGAGATTCTGTAACAACCGAAACTTCACCGCTTGTCTGCTTAAGTAGTCCAGCAATAATTCGAAGTAACGTGGTCTTACCACAGCCAGAGGGGCCGACTACGGCAACAAATTCACCATTTCCCACCCGAAAGGAGACATCATCTATGACGCGTAAAACACCTTGCGATCCCGGTATTTCGAATTCCATCAATAAGTTCTGAATAATTATTGAAGAATCGCCATCAGTCAAAGAAGATTCCTCTGCCGAAGAGGGTAGATTCATATTATTCATTATGTTCCACTTTGCCAGCCACACAGAAGTCTCTGAAAGAAACCTAGTAACAAGGTGAGCAGTACTCCCATTCCAGCCAATATTACTGTTACAACAAATACGTCGACGGTATTAAAGAGCTGTGACGCCTGAATAAGCAAGTATCCGAGTCCTTGAGTTGCACCAAACAGATCTGCTACGACCACTCCCACAATTCCTCTTCCTACGGCTAGACGCAAACCTGCAAAAATAAACGGAAGCGCTCCGGGGAAGACGAGTTTTACAAACTGTTCTAAACGCGAGGCCCGAAATGCAAGTGCAATCTCTTCATACTGTTTAGTTACGCTGTCAACTCCAGCAACGGTATTAATAACCATCGGGAAGAAGGCCATCAAAGCAACTATCACAGCTTTTGCTTGGAGACCTAGGCCCAACCATATGAGAATCAATGGCGCTAACGAGATCGAGGGAGTGGCATAGAGTGCGGAGATCCAAGGATCGAGAGCATCACGAAGCCTTTCAATCTTGCCCATAGCTAATCCAAGGGGAATGGCGGTCAAGGCACAGAATATGTAACCCAGCGCGAATTGCGAGAAACTCGTAAAAATGTGCTTCTGAATTGAACCGTCTGCCAAAAGTTCAAAGAATCGGGCGAATATTTTGGTTGGGGGCGAAAGCACCAATCCATTGATGTGAAAGATGGGTATTGAAAATTCCCAGAGAAGTAGGCCAGTCAAGATCGATAATACTGCACGACGTGTACGACGACGTCCTCCGCTACGTCGCTTTTTAAGTGGCGTAGCGGAGTCCTCGACTGCTGCATCGGACTTCATTGAAATCAGATTATCTACGGCTTTGGTGGGCTGAACCACTCAACTATCCAAGAAACTTGCGGGCTGTTTGGATGTATGACTGATCGACAACCTTGTTGAGATCTAGCGTGCCCTTCAAGATTCCGTCACGCACATTCAGACGTACCGTATTGTTTAGCGCCTGAAGATCCTCTTCCGGGACTGTAATTCGGTAATCATTTCCAGCCTTGAGATATTCCTCATAGGTCGCAGTTGCTGCCTTGGCAGGAATCTTGTAGCGAGTAACCATCGCAGCTTCAACTGCCGCACGATTCTTCGCATCAGCTAGAAAGTTACATCCTTGAATCCACGCAGCTAAGAATCGAACAGTTGCGGCTTGATTCTTCTTTAGCCAGCTTGACTTGGCATATGCGCCACCGAGTTCATAGTCTGCAGATAGTCCCTTTTGCACATAAGAAATAATCTGATATCCATACTTTGCCTGATTATCTACGTTCTCAGCTGCTGGTGAGTTCAGCACTGTAGCTTTACCTAGACCGGCCTGCACTGCAGCCATACGAGCTGGCGAACCTCCAGAAGTAGATACTGGAGTCCAGCTACCCGCTCCTAATGCATTATCTAGAACAATGCCAGCAAAGGTAGTACTGGAAGTACCCGTAGGAGCAACGATGATCTTCTGTCCCTTAAGTTGCTTCAGACTTGTTACATCATTTGGTCCCACGATTGCAAAGAGTGGACCAGCGATAGATGCAACAATGTTGAGGTCAGCCGCGCCTTGCTCCATTGCAATCAACGGCGCTGGACCCGTGAGAGTAAAATCCACATCTCCACTTAGAAGTGCTCTGGTGGATTCGGCGTCGGTACCAAACACAACAGGCGTATCTACTGTCAGGTTCATCTTGCTGAAATAGCCTTGCTCACGTGCGGTATAGAAACACTCGTAGTTCAAACCTTCGCTAAAAGTAGCCACATTGATTTTAGCTTGGGTCATATCTATCTTGGGTTTAGGTACCTCTACCGCGGCTGCAGGTACGGCAGCTGCCTTGGGAGCAAGTACCCAAGTGAGTTTCTTCGATTTGGCGTTGAGAGCACAGACGTAAGAAGCATTTTTAATAACAGTGCGAGTTCCGCTCTTTTGACATGTGGCACCCGGTTTAGCCGGAGCGGCTGCAACACCTGTAATCGTAGTTGCTGCAAGAAGTGCGAATATTCCAACGGCCACAATTCCGGCCCTACCTACTGGACGACCTACAAAACGCTTCATAATGTCTCTTTCCGCTGTTGGGCTGTAAAAAAAATTTGTTGACCGATCATTAAGTTAAGGCTCTGATCGAAGCCTGTCAATGGCCCCGGAGAACTGTTGGCATAACCTGAAACACCACTTGGTTCTCTGATATCCAGAAATCACGCGGAGGTCTATCTCCTCATGAACCTGGGCAACTCTTCAAGCGGACTGTGCTTGTCCGGACAATTTTTAACGAAACTCAGACATCTAATTCTTTGCGATTCCATTTAGTAATGTAGAGGCAATCTCCTTAGCAACCGCTTTGGAGTCGACATCTCCTCCAGGCAGCAACCATTGTAAAGTCCAATTCAGCGCACCCAAGACAACTAACGTAGTTACTCGAGGATCCTTCACATCAAACTCACCTGACTTATTTCCGTCAATGATGACCTGTGTAAAAATACGACGATACTCTCTGTCACGTTTACGTAATTCTAAAATATTATCTTCCGGCAGATGTGCTTGATCGCGGAGCATGACGATGAACCAGTCTCTACGTTCTATCATCAAAAGGATATGAGTTTCCACAAGCCTCGTAAATTTTTCTAAACTAGTACCTGTGAATGATTCGTATTGATTTGCAGATTCAATCAAGGAGTCAATAGGCCGATAAACCGTTTGTAGAAGAAGATCCTGCTTACTCTTGATGTAATAATAAAGAGCCGCAGATGTGAACCCAAGTTCACTTGCAATATCTTCTATAGTCGCTCCACGGTAACCTTTAAGCGCAAAAACGCGGAGACCTGCATCGAGTACTTCTTCGTGTCGGCTGCGGGCGGACTTATGAGTCTGCTTTGGCTTTTCGCCGCTCAATGTACCCACCTCTCTAGGTCTTCGCGCGCTAAATAAAAAATGATTAGATTAAGTAGCCTACACCATTAGGACATTTGGTTTATTCCCCACTTGACCTGCGATCTAGTACCCATGATGGAATGTCAATGGCGCGTGCGTTCATTCTACAGTTCCGGAAGTCACAGGTAGTGCAACATATGAGGGCCGCGTTGAATCATGGAATACCGAATTTAACGCCACTACCGCTGACCTTTCTACCCCTGCAGATTCACCTGTATTTGTATTCACATCAAATCGAGGAAAATTAGAGCTAGAAATATCTAGACGAATACGGTGACCGACCGAGAAGAGGTTTGCAGTTGGATATAGCGTGATTGTTATTGGTACGCATTCTCCGGGTGTCACGAATTTCTCTACGTCACTCTCCCGATACCTCAGCCTAACGATACTATCTGTGAGATTCATCGAATATCCGCGAGGGAATGATTGAGATGGCGGATACTCATCAATCAATTTCGCAGTGAAATCTGTATCTACCGCTGACGTACTTACCCAGAGATGAACTTGAATCGGTCCAATAATTTCGACAGCATGATCAAGAGGTGATGTTCGGAAAACTAATACATCTTTTCTCGAAGCTAAGGGTAAATACGGCGGAGTGCATCCGAACACAGATGCATTTTCTACCTGATTAAACCCACCGGCAGGAGTAATGTCTTGATACCGGAAAGATCCACCAGCTGCATTTGTATCTGTAACACCCGGAGGCATAGGTAATAAATCAGAAAGCGAAGAAATACTTCCACCGATGGTAGGCACGGGCCGACCTGGATCAAAACGATATTCAGTCTTTGAACTTTTTTCAGATGGTAGAGACGATGTTAAGGATCCGTCTTGATGCAAATATAGGTTTGTGAATTGAGTCTGCGGGAGCGGCCACTCCTTAGCATTCTTCCAATATCCCCCGTGCAGAATTTTTCCATCTGGAGTTCTAATTCCTTCGCCACCACCCATAACGAAGATGCTTATTGGATCGCCGGAGAAAATCTCTTGATTCTTGCCCTTGAGGGAAGCATCAAACCATTGCTGATGAAGCAAACGTAGATCCGCAATAGCTGCACTTTCGCCATAATCAACATTTCCCGCCAAACGGTTCTCCGGCATGCCCGTTCCGTGAACCCAAGGTCCTACCACCAATTTCAATCGATGCCGTCCTAAAGTACGGAGCCCTTCATAAGCCTCAAAAACAGACCGAGGATAAGAGTCGTACCATCCACCTATAAGCAAGACGTCAGAATGAGGGAATTTATCAAAATAGAGTTCAGGTGCGTATCCAGGTTGCTTCCAATACTCCGAATAATCTGACTCAGAGGAAATCTTTAACGCCCACTCCTCATACTCAGGGATAAGTGCGAGTTGAGTTGCTCCTTTGCGCAGCGGAAGCCGAGTCAACCATTCCCTTGTAGTTGGAGCTCCAAAATTTAATGCTTCCATGAGGCCTGGTTGCTCCACCAAATCACGTCGAGCATTAGTAGCTGAATGCCAAAAGGCCCAACCGAGCCATCGCAGCTCGAAGGCCCCCCCTTGGCGCATGGAACTTCGCCACGAATTTGTCGCGCTTTGATGAGGAACAAAAGCTTTTAGGTTCGTAGGCCCGTACGAGGCCATTGCCATTTGAGTAAAACTCGAGTACGAGGTACCCCAAGCAGCTACTTGACCGTCGGACCACTCTTGATTATCAATCCATTGAAGCGTTTCGACTCCGTCAGGTCCTTCTCCAGCAATAAACGTCAACTTCCCCTCTGAAGCGAAAGTCCCCCGGACATCTTGAATTACTGCAACGTATCCTCTCCGGGCAAACCATTCGCTGTATCCCCATTTGCGCTCAACCGCGCTTTTATCGTAGGGCGTTCGGTGAAATATCGCAGGGAACTTTCCGGGTACCGCTTTACCATTAAGCGCAGGACGATATAAGTCAGTAGCTAGCAAGGTTCCATCAGACATTTTGATCATGACATCTCGTTCAATCACGATCTCATTAAGCGGCGGATTTTCGCTTATCGGAGCTCCTGGCAGCAAAAACTTCATCTCACAACTTCACTTTCAAATGAGGATCGATTATTGGTCGTAACTCATGCCCACTCGAGATCGACTTCAAAGCCTCAGATGCACGAGCCAGTGGATATCGATTTCCCAACAGCGCAGCAAATGGATAGATTTCCTGATTTTGATCTGCAAAATTGAGAGCGCGGTAGTAATGCGAGATATCAGCGCTTACTGTTCCAGCTACATGCAATTGTCCTATGTTGAACTGGGCTCCCATAATCTTCGCTGGCTCTCCCGTGGACTGCCCACCAAGTACGAGGTAGCGTCCTCCACGTCTGACAAGCGAAAAGCCTTCGGTTAGTGCAGCCGAATTCCCAGCACATTCAACAACAAGGTCTGCTCCTCGGCCATCTGTTACATCTCGAATAGCTTGGACGCGTTCTTCGTGAGTTGTAGCCTCAATATCGAGAACGGAATACGCACCCCACCGCATCGCAAGTTCTAATCGCTCCTTAGGCGCGCCAATTGTTATTACACGACTCGCACCACTTCTCAACGCATATGCGAGCGCAAAGAGACCAACAGCCCCGGCGCCTTGAATGACAACCGTATCAATGGTTGAGACTCCACCAATCTTTTCAAAACCGTGAATCGCTGTACGTAATGAACATGTGGTTGATGCTGCAATTGCAGGGTCTAAGCCACTTGGAACTTTTACGACTTTGCATTTTGGAAGGATATAAGCAAATTCAGAAAAACCTCCAAGTAGATATGGTGTTTCATCTGCCCCACCCCATCCATAACTCTTCGAATTTGGGCAAAGGGTCGGTTGCTTCGCGATATTGCACCAGAAACATTCTCCGCACCATGCATAGGACCAGGCAATGAGATCACCCACTTGTAGAGATTGACCCATCGCATCTTTCGTTCGACCTTCGCCAAGTTCAACAATTCGTCCCACGATTTCATGGCCCATCACAAGGGGGATACGTGAAATACTTGGAAATCCCCCAGCTGCCATATGAGCGTCAGTGCCGCAGACAGTGGTTGCTTCCACTCGAACCAGAATTGAACCCGACTCGAGATCAGGGATAGGCAAATTCCAGACTTGAAGCGGAGCCCCATACTCCACTAAGACAGCCGCTGAGCTCGTCCCTTGGCTCATATCCTGGTTTCTCCCTTGTTTGACCGCTAACTTAGTCCACAGTAAGTAGAAAGCAAGGTATAAAGCGATCGCCAAATCGTCAACTACTCACCTGTTCGAGAGGAATACCCATCCCATGCCACCTGTTTCTTGGAGCGATCCCACCTCAAGCGCCACAGAGAGATACTCCCTACTTTTATCCAGCGTGCAGGATTACTTGGACGCGCTCTACAACGGGGATGTCCCACTATTCGAACGGGTATTCCATGCCAAGGGGCGACTGACATCGACTGTCGAAGGTCAAATTATCGACATGGGTATCCCTGAATATATGAAAATGGTGGCTGGCCGCCCTTCACCCGCTGATAGAAATGATCCTCGAATGGATCAAGTTCTCCATGTGTCCATGCCATCTCCCACCACCGCACATGCACGGGTCAACGACGCCTACCTACCAAAATTCTTCACAGATGACCTCACCTTCATATGGGACGACAACCGCTGGCAGATTATTCAAAAGGTTTGGCACTTCACACTCATTTAAGTCCAGCTTCCCTCCCTAGATGGCTTGATGCTTGACATCTAATAAGTAAGCCCGTTTACTAAACGCTTAGAAAGTAGCCAATTTTTGCGCAGCTAAATATTCGGGAGATTCGCAATGAATAAAGAGCCAAACCTGCTTGATCAAATTTTTGCATTGAGAGATGAGCAAAACAAGGCTCGCAAGGCCGGTCGACTCATCGTGCGCGAAGAAGAAGCTACCTTGGAAACCAACCGACATTCCACAATGCGGTGGTATGTGCATCCTTCCTTCACAGATCTTGTTGACCACAACACACTCTTCTATCGATATGAGATCCCGCCGATGAGCGCCACAGGTGTTCAACATCGTCAAGGAAACATGGTTTCTTACGTTCTCTCTGGGTACGGATACACAGAAGTAGATGGCGTACGGCATCCCTGGGAAGCCGGAGATGTAATTGGGCTCCCACCTAGGGTCTTTGGACTCACGTATCGCCACGTCAATGAATCAAACGAAATTGCCAAACTTGTTACAGCTGAACCTAATCTTTATGAAGCTCTTGGAGTTGAGATGGGAGCCGGATACAACCAAGTTTCGGATGCTCCCCGAACTGGCGAGCTACCACCAGCACCAAAAAAGACAGCTACGCCTGCACCACCGGCCGGTACATCTCGGTCACGAGAAGGTGCGGAAATTATTACTGGACGCGACGATTACGAAAGATTTCTTGATAGACACCATGAGCGAGCGTTCAGGGCGATTGACGGAGATATCGTCATCCGAGGCAAGTCACTCTCTATTCAACGCACTCGTCAGGCTGATTCGACTTGGTTCCTTAACTCGCAAACTGTCGGCGCACCAGATAATACGGCTGCCCTGCAGGATTGGGATGTGTTTATGCACCACATCCGTGAGCATACGGGTGAACACAGCCACCAGGGAGGACTGCTTATTTATGTAGTCTCTGGAACTGGTTGGACAAACGTAGGGGATAGAAAAGTTGTGTGGAAGGCAGGAGACTTACTACTTCTGCCAATAACAGAAGGCGGTATACCGCACCAGCACTTTAATGATGGTGACGTGGAAACAGCTCGGTGGATTGCATTCATCCACCGTCCAATGCAAGATGCCTTGGGATCAGTTATCTCTCTCCTTATGGATCTGCAGGAACACAGTCATTAATTACAAGAACACAGTTATTAATTAAATATCTTAAATCTCAAACTGAGGCTTCAGTTGTATTAATGCCGCTAAGAAAGGTGAGTAGCACTGCTGCAAAAAAAGAAGTGGCATCGCGTAGGCTTAATTGAACAAAAGCACTCGTGAGGCCTTCTTTCTTCGGATGCCTGCACAGTAAGATAGCGAGGTGAAAAGAAGCTTTCCCACCATCAACCATTTTCGAATTTTTCTTCATCTACCGAAGATTTCATTCGATCGTCGGGCTAAGCGCCTCAAAACGGCACTCACAATTTGGGATTTAAGAGTCCAGGCAAAGAAACGTACTCCACGAGGCCCTTTTGATTATGTAGATGGATCCGCGGAAAGCGAAGCTTCACTTGCACGTGCACGCAATATCTTTTCAAATATCGAATTCCAACCATCGGTACTGAGGGACGTCTCATCGGCCTCCACGAGAACCACATCGCTAGGCCACACATTCGACCTACCATTTGGCTTTGCGCCCACGGGTTTTACCCGAATGATGCACGCAGCCGGAGAAGTCGCAGTGGCCCAAGTCGCTGCAGAATTTAACATCCCCTACGTACTCTCAACCCTCGGCACTACATCCATCGAGAACGTAGTAGCTGGGGCCCCCAAGGGAACCAACTGGTTCCAGCTCTACATGCTCAAGGACATGGCACGAAATCTCGAGACAATCGATAGAGCCAAAGCCGCAGGCGTCGATACTTTGGTTCTCACAGTCGATGTCCCAGTCTCAGGTCTTCGACTCCGAGATGCTCGCAACGGATTGACCATTCCACCATCATTAACCTTCCGCTCGCTAATTGATTTCTGCAAGAAACCTGGCTGGCTGGCGAACTATCTCACCACTCCTCCACTCGAATTCGCCGCCATGTCCTCCTGGAATGGCACTGTGGCCGAGATGCTTGATGCGCTCTTCAATCCTTCAGTCACATTTGAAGATCTCGAGTGGATTCGTGAACGCTGGGGTGGATCACTCGTAATAAAAGGTATTCAGACACCTGAAGACGCAATTAAGTGCGTAGAACTCGGGGCTAACGCGATAATTCTTTCTAATCACGGTGGACGCCAAATGGATCGCGCTGTTCCACCGCTGGCGCAACTTCAAGAAGTCGTCGAACTGGTGGCTGGACGCGCAGAAGTTCACCTAGATACCGGCATCACCCACGGCGGCGATATTGCAGCTGCGCTTGCTTTGGGGGCAGACTTCGTCTGGGTCGGTCGCTCCTACTTATATGGCCTCATGGCCGGTGGTCAAGGCGGCGTCAAACGAGCCGTCGAGATACTCAGCCAAGAACTTGTACGCACCATGAAGCTCTTGGGCGTGACAACAATCGAGGAGTTAGATAAACGACATATCAAAATGCCTTCATGCTAACTTGTGAGCAATTGCGAAGGCGGACACTACTCAGCTCTTGCTCCAAGAATTATGAAGGAGCCTGACGTGGATCTAAAGTCACGAATAGAGATTACCGCCGCTCAGCTAGACGATCTTCGGCGGCTGTCTTCGGGTGAAATCTCAACTAATGATTCGGTATTAGATCAGCATGGCCGTGACGAATCTGCATTTCCACCCGTGAAACCATCAGCAGTTGTCACGCCGCATTCAACTGAAGACGTTTCAAAAATCCTCGCTTACTGCAACACGAATCGCATTCCGGTCGTAGCGTTTGGAGCCGGATCCTCTTTGGAAGGTCATGTGCTTCCCATCTATGGCGGTATAAGTCTTGACATGACTCATATGAATGAAATCTTAGAAGTTCGATCCGAGGATTTATTGGTCAGAGTCCAACCAGGTGTTCATCGAATGGCACTCAACGAAAATCTAAATAAAGTGGGCCTTTTCTTCTCAGTCGACCCAGGTGCCGATGCCACCTTGGGAGGCATGGCCGCCACAGGGGCAGCAGGAACTACCACCGTGCGCTACGGATCCATGCGTGAGAATGTCTTAGCGCTCGAGGCAGTTCTTGCTGATGGAACAATCATTAAAGTGGGGCGAGAAACACGCAAACTTTCTGCTGGTTACGATCTCACTAGATTACTTGTCGGTTCAGAGGGAACGCTTGCTGTCATCACTGAGCTCACACTAAGGGTCCACGGAATACCGGAGAAGATGGCAGCCGCTACCGTAATTTTTCCTAGCCTTGCTCAAGGGGTAGAGGCAGCCACCACAATAGTTCGTTCCGGAGTAGCCATTGCGAGATGTGAATTTCTCGATGCAATCTGCATAAAGAATGTAAACGCCCGCGATGGATTGAGCCTGAGCGAAGCCCCTACGCTGCTCTTTGAATTTCATGGCAGTAAACAAGGTGTTGCAGAGGACGCCCAAATTGTGGGTGAAATTGTGAGCGACTTTGGTGGGTCAGAATTTAGCTGGAGCACCGAAGAAGGAGCTAGGCGTAAATTATGGCAAGCGCGACACAATGCTTACTGGGCCAGTTTAGTTGCACATCCTGGGCAACGGATCGTGACCACAGATACTGCTGTCCCCTTGTCTCGGTTAGCAGAGGCGGTAGCTGTCGCTGAAGAAATTTTTGGATCATCAAGATTTCCATACTCCATCTTGGGCCACGTGGCAGATGGCAACTTTCATTGTTTCGTGATGGTGGATCCCAATGACCCTCAACAGCTCGATGAAGTTAGAGAGCTCACGCACCAACTTACCAATCGAGTTCTTGCTATGGGAGGAACGTGCACGGGTGAGCACGGCATCGGATTGGGAAAGATTGATGATCTTGTGAACGAGACTGGCAAGGCAGGTGTGGAAGTGATGCGCAGCATCAAAGCCACCTTAGATCCGAATAATATTTTGAATCCAGGCAAAATCTTTCATAAATAGGGCTCTCCTCATCACTCAGGTACTTTTCACCCACTCGCCATAGACATTCACCATATCGCCGATCCCAAAGCCGGCATTCCAGAGTCGATCGATATCTGCATGCAACATCCGCACGCACCCGTGTGACGCAGGATAGGAAAACACGAGTGCATCAGTGGCCGAACCATGAATGGCCATGCCGCGGTGGAAGAACTTGGGGCGGTACATCATCGCTTCTGGATAGAGGGTCGACTCGTACCATCGAGCTACTTCCCACTCGACTTTCCATACGCCCACACTGGTGGAGAGGTATCCAGGGATGCCGCTGGAGACCGGAAATACGCCCAACACCACATTTCCTGGAGTCACCCACGTGGCCGTTTGGCAAGTGATATTGACATTAAGCCCCACAAATTGATTTGTAGCAGGTGTCAGCACCTTTGTGGCAACAATTTGGCTCGCTTCGAGTTCACTCGGCATTATTCGCGTCGATTCCCCGTAAGTTAATTCGCGCCAGGCGCAGAGAGCACGTTGCGTCTTCTCGTCATAGACGCCATCTACTTTCCCAACAGGCAACCCCAGCGCATCGAGCGCATCTTCAACATACATTTTGCTGGGAATCGGATTCGTGAGCGGGAGTTCAATCTTTGGAGCCAGAGTCATCGCCGGCGTTGGAGATGGAGATGCAACGACACGTGGTGGCGTGACCGAATTCGAGCGAGTAGAGAAGAACACCACCGAGACTCCAACAATAACGATGGCGAATGCAGCACCTAAGATGACAGAAAAACCAATAAAGAGTCTACGAAGTGGTGACATTAAGGATGCATCAAAACCGTGCGATAAACATCAAGCGGATTACGGTTAGTTTCAATAATCACTCCTTCGAGGTCTGCAATGGGGCGGCGATGGGAGACCAACTCCCCCACCGGAATAACACCAGAAGAAACCAATTCGACTGCCTCTGCGTAACGACCGCCACCACCATGAATCCCAATGAGAGATTGGTCTTTGAGTAGCAGATCTGCAATGCGAAGTGAATGCGATGAAGCACCAATTGAAGCAAATACCCCTCCGAATCCCATCCATTCGATAGCAAGTTGTGCTCCGGGGATCGAGGAAGAAGTTTCGACGGCAACTGCTCGTGCACCAGTCGGTGAATGTGCGGGAGTTATCTCCGCTGGCGATATGCAGGTGATCCCCCAAGAGCGAACTTTTTCCCGTCGCGATTCCACAGTTTCCACCACAGTTACTTGGTATCCATCTAATGCAAGAACTCGGGCCGCCACGATTCCGATAGGACCTCCACCCACCACCAGCACGGGAGAATCACTCGTCACAACTGTCTTGAGCCTCTCGCGTAAATGAAGTGCTACACATACGGGTTCGAGAACAGTTCCTGCCTCATCGCTGAGTTCATCCGGAATCGGGATGGCATTTTCTTTCGGAACCGTGAGGAATGCTGCAAAAGTTCCAGGAGCAGTCATTCCAAGAAATCTATATTCTGCGCAGGCATTTCTTCTCCCAGATAAGCAGTACGCACACGTGCGACAACTGATTGCTGGATCTAGCACCACACGTTGACCAGTACCGACTACTTCCCCGACTGCGTCATGGCCAAGGACTACGGGCATGAAGCCCCAATCAGATTCATAAAGATGAAGGTCAGTGCCACAGACACCCGTGGCTCGTATCTTGACGAGTAACTCGCCATCCTGCGGAGTGGGGATATCCAGGTCAGTGATTTCAATAGTACGAAGCTCAGTTAAGGTCGGGGTTCTTCCACCAGCCACGCTTGCCATAGGGAGAGTCTAGGGCTTAGTAAACGGGCCTCATTTGCCCCACCATGGGGCAGACAAATGGGTCAGAATTCTTGCTCAGCCCAACCTCATTGAGATGGCGCATTACGACCATATAACTTGAGATGAGATTCATTTCGACTAGAGGAACGCCGCGCTCTGCACAGAACTCCACCACGATCTTATGAGCTTTCGCCAAGTGTGGACGCGCCATGGAGGGGAAGAGGTGGTGTTCTACCTGACGGTTAAGCCCGCCCATGAGATTGTCCGTCAGCCAACTCCCACGGATATTGCGGCTAGTGAGTACCTGACGTTGGAAGAAATCAATCTTGGAATCTCGCTCGATAAGAGGCATCCCTTTGTGATTAGGTGCAAAGGCAGCGCCCATAAAGAACCCAAACATCATCATCATGAAAACCCACAACGCCATTGCCCAGAGCCAACCAAACATCAGAGCCATCGCAATATATGGAACCGTTTGGCGTACAAGCATGAGACCAAATTCAAGGAATCGAATTCCCAACTTGCGATCCTTGCGACCTAGGCCGATAAAACTATCCGCGAGGAGATCAAAGCCTGTGAAGAGCAGGAGCAAAGGAAAGAGGTAACCCTGACGATCACTCAGCCAGCGCTCCAGACCCTTTTTCTCATTGCGAGATTCCACAGTAAAACTGAGGACACGAATATTGATGTCCGGATCCTCGCCGATAAAGTTAGGTTTCTGATGATGCTTATTGTGCTTGCGTAACCAAAACCCATAACTGAGCCCAGCAAAGAGATTAGCCAAGATGAGGCCCACCCAGTCATTAGCTTTATTATTTCGAAAGATCTGACGGTGCGCAGCCTCGTGTGCGATGAACCCATACTGCGCGCTCAGCACGCCAAGCAGTCCGGCCATCAAAAAACCTAAAAGGATCCAAGCACTATTGCTATTGGTGAAGAAACTGAGGAAACCTCCCCCCACCCAGAGCCCAGATGCAACGACAGAGAAAATGATGAGTCGAATGACGTAAAAGGAGGGCTTCTTCTTGAGGAGCCCAGCATCCATTACACGAGCCAAGATTTCACTGAAGACCGTAGGCGCTGTGCGATGGGCGAGAATCGTCATGCGCCCAGTCTAGTCGGGATCACCCCTGCCCACCTGGCGAGACGCAGACGCCTTCCCCGGTCTTCTAAAGTGCCCACAGAAAGCTCGGTGACCCCATTATTTGAGTCTGAAGGGGGAAAGAGCCGTAGAATCAACTCATTGTTTAACGACTGGTCGAGGGAGTTTTTTACATTGGCATCTCATCCAAATAAGCCGAATGCGATTCGAGAAGGCTTAGACAGAATTATCGCAAAAGGAAGCCTCTCGTTTGTCTTCCTCATTTTTCTTGTTGGGTTAGTGGTCAACTTCGTCGTCGCCGCCATCACCGCACTTGTGGAATTGGAACCTAAAGAAAACTATTTAAGCAAGCTCGCGAACGAAATGTGGATAAATGTAAATTTCACTTTCCTCGGGGGCAGCGGACCGGACCATTTCTGGGCTCGAGTGTTTATACCGATCACTGCAATTCTTACAATTGGTGTCACCGCAATCATCTTTGCTTACACGACTAACAAACTTTCTGATTATTTGACAGAGCTGCGAAAAGGAAAATCGCCAATCACTTTTGTTGATCATACGTTAATTCTTGGATGGTCAAATCGTATCTACTCAGTTATCAGAGAGTTAGACACCGCCAATCAGAACCAAAAGAATCCAGTAATTGTGGTCTTCAGCAATATGGATCGAGGTGAGATGGAAACCTTGCTCAAAGCAAATCTTGGTGATGTGAAGCATACAAAAATTATCACGCGTGAAGGTGATCCCACCAATATCAATGAGCTCACAAGAGCGAATGCGCCTGGTTCTAAATCCATCATCATTCTCGACGCCTCGAGCGATAGCGATGCCACGGTTATTTCTACGATTCTGGCAATTCAAGCGATAGATAATTCATCGCTAGTGCCGATAGTCGCCGAAATGGATAGCGATCTCTATTCGGAGGCACTAGAAGAGAGCCTCGAAAGAAGCATCTCGATCGTGAGATCGAATCAACTCATCACTCGAATCACAGCGCAAAGTACAAGAGCAGCTGGCCTCACCCCTGTTTTGCTCGATCTCTTGGACTTCGATGGTGATGAGATTTATTTTGGATTGGCTACCGAGTTAATTGGTCATACCTACGGAGATTCTCTTACAGCATTTGAAGAGGCGGCCATTATCGGGCTGCGAAATAGCGAGGGCATAATTTTTGTAAATCCTCCAGGAGACACAGTAATTGGCGAGGGTGATCACGTAATTGCAATCGCAAAAGATGATGATCGCATCATCTTTGCCGGACTTGCACCAGAATTAGACTCAATCAAAAATCAATCGCGCGAATTGGAAGCACATACATATCGCGAGCCAGAACGTATTTTGGTCCTTGGCTGGTCACAAATGGGTCACAACGTGATTAGTGAAATGTTGCCATTCCTTCCTCCCAACTCTACGTTGCAAGTAATTGCGGACTCAAGAATTGCAGACATCTCTGGACTCACTGGTGACCCTTTCCCCGGGCTAGCAGTCACCTATACCGAAGCACCTACAACTGTTGGGCAGCTTGCCGATTCGGTGAGTGGGACAAGGTACGACGAAGTGATGATTTTGGCTTACCGAGAGGGAGTTTCAGCCCACGACGCAGACTCACGGACGCTTGCCACCATCCTCGTGATGAATCGCCTATTCTCTGTAGAAAATAACGGAGTAGAGCCAACTCGATTGATTGCCGAATTACTGGACTCCAAGAATCTTCCGCTCGCAAAAGTGGCTTCAGCTGATGATCTTGTGATGAGCGATAATTTGGCGGCGCTCCTCATCGCGCAGTTATCAGAGAATGCCGATCTCAAACCGATATTTGATGATCTCTTTGATATCCAAGGTGCAACGATAAATATTTATCCGATAGAGCGGTATGTCCCTATGGGCCAGGGCATTTCCTTCCAGGAATTAGTCGCGCACGCACACTCCTTTGGAGAGTCAGCGATTGGCTACCGAATAGATCTGGACCATCGGGAGGACGCCCAAGCGGGCGTTCGCCTTAATCCCTCTAAATCCATTCGATTTACGCCAGCGGCTGGTGACGGACTCATTGTTGTCGGTCCCGCAACCGTGTAGCTCTCACTCCTGACTATCTAGATCTCAAAACGTGTTTTAGCACTCCTGATGTTAGGATTTTGGCATGACTTTGCCACGAAAAGTTGGTTTCTGGTTCTGGTTCGCCTCGTCCCTGGCACGCCCCGTTGCCTTTTTAATTTGTAAGCGTGAGTGGCGTGGTCGTTCCAATATTCCAAGGACTGGCTCAGTGATTATTGTCGCAAATCATATTTCGATGGTAGATCCCTTGCTTTTTGAACACTTTGTTTACATGAGCGGGCGCGCACCAAGAGTCTTTATCAAGTCATCACTCTTCAAAGTACCCATGCTGGGTAAGATCCTCGTAAAGACCGGACAATTTCGGGTGCCTCGTGATTCTCAGAGTATGTCGGAAGTTCTAGGCGAGGCAAAGACCGCGCTTTTACGTGGGGATCTTGTGAGTATCTACCCCGAAGGAACGATTACCCGAGAACCTCATCTTTGGCCCATGAAAGGCAAGCACGGAGCCGCAAGATTAGCCCTGGAAACAAATGTTCCAGTGATTCCTTGCGCCCAATGGGGCGCCCAGCAGCTCCTCCCGCCGTATAGCAAGAAATTTAAGTTCTTCCCAAGGCCTACGAGCATCGTTCATGCCGGTCCACCTGCAGACCTCTCCAGATGGCAGGGCAAAGAGGTAACTAAAGAAGTTCTTGATGAAGTTACAGAGTATTTCATGGGTCTTATCACGGCGCTGTTGGAAAAAATTCGCCATGAAGAGGCTCCAAAAATTCGCTTTGTCTACGAAAAGTAAATGAAGACCAGTCCCAAATTATTCAGGGCTGATCTTCACTTACTTAACTTCTAGCTAAAACACATGTGCTCTCAAAGTTTCAAGAGCGAGGTAGCTTACAAGAAGCTCTTAGGCTTGCTTGCAAACTCCCAGATAGGGCTGAGTTTTGAATGAAACTCGGAGTAATCGAGGCGCTTATCGGCTCCACCAAATTTAGAGATATAGCGATGTGCCTCACGGGAATCCAATCCCCACTCTAAGAGCAACATTTCAATCTCCACCATTTCAATGAAGCCCGATTCATCAATATCTAGTTGATTGAAAACGAATTTGGACTTCTCTGCTGGGGTCTGCATATGAGATGAAGCTTCTTTTGAGAGCACTTCCTGAGCCCGGCCTGACAACCAGATGGTTGAGGTAAAGGTGCCGAAATCAATGCCGTTTGATTTACCGAAATTACTCATGAAGGACTCCTTCACGTCAGAGTTGGCTCCCCACTCGTTGAGCAAATTCTCCATTTCGCTAATCTTTAAGGAACCTGACTTATCTACATCGAGATAATCAAAGACAGCGCGAGCGTTCTCTTTTGACGGACTATCCAACGACGATCCCATGTTCTTCTGAGTCCAGAGAGCTCTCAAATTACTATCGATAATGGATCCGCGTTCTTTCTCGTCAAACATATCCGACCATTGGGCAGCTGTTGGCTTGACGATCGTCTTCATCAAGACTGTCCATGCAAGAAGAATCAGCATCATCAGTAGTGGGCTTTCAGGGCCAAGGATGAACGGCAGGACGGTAGCTCCGGCAAGAAGCATGCGAACTGTGTAGCCACCCTGACTAAACGCTCCTACTTTATATAGGAAATATCCATAGATGCGCATAAAGGCATACGCCTGAAGTGCCATCCAAGTACGTTCAAGCCAGACAATGTTGCCATCTTCCATCACAAGCCTGACTGCGCAATAGAAGTGTGTTGCGATCACTCCCAGGTAGGCAGGATAGGTCAATCCCTTTGAGCCAAAAGCACCTGGTGCCTGATACAACGACGATGGAACATGGCCAAAAATTGCAAGACAGCCAACCACGATCGCAAGTGTGGTGTTTTGGGTCACCCAAGCGACGACACCCAAAACAACCTCTAAAGATCCGCTGAGCGCATGGATGCGAATAGAAGTTATCCGATTTTTCATGAGAACAAATTTGGGATGATGCGGTTCAGTCGCGTGGAATCGGATAATAAACACGTTTCCAAAAATTGCGATTACCCCAGCAAGAAGAAAACCGAGACTCGTATTCCTTGTTGTTACCACCTCGTTATCTGGAAGTACATCAAGCAAGAAAAAGATAGATCCCATCACCCCAACAAACAGGATTATGCTGGCAGCTCGCATTTTTGAACTCATGATTTCTTCCTCCGTTGATTGAACTCAGTTTCCTGCGGTTTTGGTTCTTTGCTGCTTCAAGACCCATCATTTATTTGACTTCTCGCTTGGCCAAACCTGCTCTCAAAGCACCAAGAGCAAAGTAACTTACAAGAAGCTCTTCGGCTTGCTAGCAAACTTCCAAATAGGGCTGAGCTTGGTGTGGAACTCAGCGTAATCTAGACGCTTATCAGCTCCACCAAATTTAGAGATATAGCGCTGTGCCTCTCGGGCATCCAACCCCCACTCTAGGAGCAACATTTCGATTTCCACCATTTCAATAAAACCAGATTCATCTAGATCTAGTTGATTGAAAACGAATTTGGACTTTTCTTCTGGGGTAGTCAGATTGGAGACTGCATCCTTGGAAAGAACTTCCTGCATTCGACCTGATAACCAAATAGTTGAGGTGAAGGTGTGGAAATCGATCCCATTTGATTTCCCAAAATTGTTCATAAAGGATTCTTTGATACTGGTATTTGCTCCCCACTCATTCAGCAAACTCTCGATCTCACTAATCTTTAATGACCCTGACTTATCTACATCAAGATAGTCAAAGACAGCGCGAGCGTTCTCCTTCGACGTGCCTTCAGCGGCAGAACCAAGATTCTTCTGAGTCCAGAGGGTTCGCATATTGTAATCAATGACTGCGCCTCTCTCCTTCTCATCAAAAGCATCCGCCCATTGAGCACTAGTGGGTCTGACAATTGTCTTGATGAGGACGACCCAAGCAACAAGGATCAGCATCATCAGCAAAGGACCCACAGGGCCCAAGATGAACGGCAAAATAGTAGCTCCCGACAGGAGCATATGAACTGAGTAGCCGCCTTCCTTGAATGCTCCTAATCTAAAGAAGAAGTAACCGTAGATGCGCATAAACGCATACGCCTGAAGCGCCATCCACGTCCGCTCAAGCCACAGGATATTTCCATCTTCCATCACAAGCCGCACGGCGCAATACAGATGTATAGCGATAACTCCCAGGTAAGCAGGATAGGTTAAACCCTTCGATCCAAAAGCACCCGGAGCTTGATACAACGACGATGGGACATGGCCAAAAATCGCAAGGCAGCCAACCACGATGGCAAGCGTGGTGTTTTGTGTCGACCATGCCACTATCCCCAGGACGACCTCTAGCGATCCACTAATCGCATGAACTCTGATAGAAATCAAGCGATCAGTCATCATGTCAAATTTAGGATGAGCCGGTTCAGTGGCGTGATATCGAATAATGAATATGTTTCCAAATATCGCTACCAGCGCAGCAATCATGAATCCAAGGGTAGTGTTTCGGACAGTGACGACTTCTTGCTCCGGCAGTACGTCAAGCAAGAAGTAAATCGAACCAATAATTCCAGCAAAAAGTACAACACTCGCCAATCGCATTTTCGAACTCACGACTTACTCCTCCAATTGATTGTGTAAAGGATTGATTGCTAGGTTTGATCGAAACACTCTAGTTAGGAAATACGTTCACACAGCTGATCTATGACCGCCGAATTTTCCTCAATCATTTTGAGGCCAATTTCACGAACCGCCGCCATATTTTCTGGCCGAGCATCATCAATGGCGCTTCGACCATCCTTGAAGACCGGCGTAATACGGAAATAGTGGGCTTTTCTTAAGATATGGGACAACTGCCAGTCGATGCTTAGATTGCTCGCCTGAGAAGTGATGTCAAATAGCGGACGAGCCCACTTAACTAGGCCCCAATCTTTGGTGTCGTCATAGGTCAAGTCTTTAGAAATCGATCCAGTACCTAAGGAAACAACCGTCATATCATCTTCATCGAATCCCAACGACTGTGCATGAGCAAACGCACACATGGCGGGATTATTTGCGAAGACAGCGCCGTCAATGTATGCCCTCTCGCCCGCATGATGTTGGTTTGGTTCAAAAAAGGTAGGGGCTGAGCT